>ERZ773263.11-NODE-11-length-219507-cov-5.782554_pt1 | contig 219507 bp, 205 predicted proteins | sample MGYA00511076_ERZ773263 | MGnify/ENA primary metagenome ERZ773263 (study PRJEB29015, sample SAMEA2738155) | human oral metagenome | biome: human oral; feature: human-associated habitat; material: saliva | place: China | collected 2195 ... | reverse complement strand
TGCAAAAAAATAATGTTGAAGTCAGCGCCTATTCGGTGCTGACCCCAACATTTATTATAGAACCATTAAAACAGTAAAAATCCCGTTCACTTGCGTGAGCGGGATTTTTGTATTACTGATGTAAGAGTTTATCTTTCAATTTTTTATAGGCAACCGTATAGTAAGGCGGCAGTTGCGATTCACGCAGATCATTTCCGAAAGAGCGGCGGCTCACGGAAATCATAGGCGGCGATTGGATACGTTTTGCCACGGCAAAACCGGCGAACAGGTTCCACCAGCGTTCCAAATCGGCAATAAACTCGTGCGGGCCGGGGAAAATATCGGCCGTTTTTACGGACGTGCCGATCCTTTCCTCCAAAACGCCTTCATCGTACCAGCGCAGGATCGTTTCCGGCGTAGCCCGCTGCCAACGTTCAATGAAGGCGGCGAAAAGGTAATCATGGTAGGGATATATAATGGGATCGCCTTGCCCTTTGGCAATATCCTGTGCCGCCGAAAGCTCTGCGCTGGGGATAATGTCAATACTGCCTTGCGGGATGATTTCCCGTTTGAATACGCCGGTGTTTAAGTAGTCCGCTAGGGAGTAGATCTGATGCTTCCATAAATCGGCCGTAGCGGCGAGAAAGCCGGCTCCGTCGCCGTAGAGAGTGGCGTAGCCGACTGTCGATTCGGCTTTGTTGGCATTACATGTAAAGACTCCGCCGAAGGCGGCGGCGACCGCTGCGAGAATACGGGAAGAGTGGTCGCGGGCCTGGATGTTTTCCTCCATTAAAGAGGAGAGCACGAGCGGCTTTCTCTTTTTCCCGGCGCGCCATACAGTTGCTTCGGCTAATTGTTTGCGCGTGAGTTCCAGGCTGTCCTGGACAGGTATAACCGTATAGGCACAGCCGATGTTGCCGGCCAATTCTTCAGCAAGGCCTTTGGTAGTTTCCGAATTATAGATGCTCGGCATATTTACAAGCATAATATTTTCAGGCGGTAAAATCGTCGCGTAAAGAGCCGCGTTAACCGCCGAATCAATACCGCCGGAGACCCCGATCACCACTTTATTCACGCTTATTTGGCGTAAAAATTCTTTAATACCGTAGTGAAGGGCCGTATAGATTTCTTCCGTTTCACTTTTTCCTGTATAGACGATGCCGGGGCCCGTGAATGCATGTGTTATTTCGTCGTAGGCCAGAACGGCCAGTTCTTCCGTATAATCACTGCATTGATAATGGAGTGATCCGTCTGCGTTATAAGCGCCGCTGGCTCCGTCGAAAGCGTATATGTTTTTGCCGTTGTTTTGAATACCCGTACAATTTACATAAAGAGCCGGCCGTTTAAATTTGCGGACAGCTTGTCCGAAAAGGCGATGGCGGCGCGCCGTTTTGCCGAGAGTGAAGGGGGAATTGGAAATGTTGATGAACATGTCGAGTTCATACATTTCACTTAAATAAGACATGGGCTTACATGCATAATTTTCATCCCAGCTGTCTTCACAAATAAGCGGGCCTACAGTCAGACTGCCTTTATCGCCGAAATCAAGTCGTACGGGAGAAAGAAAATCTTCCGGAAAGGCATGCCGTTCTTGTGCCGCTTCCGTAAGAGACGTGAAATAACGGAGGTCATTAAATTCTCTGTAATTAGGTAATAATGTCTTAATATAAAACGGGTAGGGAGAACGGCCTGGAGAAATGAAGGCCCCCTTTTGGGCAATGAACATGGCATTGTATTTGCGCGGCCGCCCGTCCGGGTTCATACGGTTTTCTTCCGTGGCCACGTTGCCGAAGATGACGGTAATATCCTGCGACAATTCGCGAATTTCTTCACCCATGCGGACACATTCGTTGATATAATCCGGTTGGTCCCAGTTGTCGCCGATGAAATACCCGGGAACGGACAATTCCGGAAAGACGATAAGATCGCAGCCTTTTTTAACGGCTTCGTGTATATATTTTTTCATTTTTGCCGTATTGGCGGCAGCATTTCCGGGCAAAACGGAAAATTGGGCCAGGCCTATGGTAAGCATAGTATGCCTCCTCTGCTTGAATGTCTCTGTATTATACTATCACATTCGGCAAACGAAGGACAGTTGGATACATCCCCGATGCAGATGGATATAGGCAACTTCTATTGTCTTGCATCGGGAATTTCGTGGTATAATATAACAACGTAAATATTGAAAATTTTTATGACTGATTTTTAGCGGGAAGGACTGTTATATATGCATTTGGGTATTCAGGAATTAGTTGTCATTTTGATTATTGTCCTCGTTCTTTTCGGCGGCAAAAAGATTAGCGGTCTCGGTAAGGCGCTGGGGACAAGTATGCGCGAATTTAAGGAAGAAGTGAATAAGAAAGACAGCGTCCCCGGCGGAGACGGTGAAAAAAGCGGCTCTGTGACGGAGGATAAAGACGCGCAAAAATAACGGTTTGCAGTATGCGGCAGGCTCGTAGAGTTGTGAAAACTCAAATGTTATGAAAAGTTTTAGAAAACTATGGAACTGAATCGGGTTTTCATATATAATGGTTCTATAGTTGAACGACAGCGGAAAAGGGGAGGATAAAATGAAAATAAAATTATTTGCCGCCGTTTTGGCAGCGACAATTTGTATGGCTTCCGTCACGCCGCAGGCGGAAGCGGGCAGCCGGGCCGCGGAAAATTTCCTGTCCGGTAAAGAGAGCGGTTCTGTCGGCAGTACGGCAACGGGCGACAAAGGCAGCGGCACGGATATAATTGCTCAGCTTCTCGCCGCCGTTAAGGGAGGCGGTTCGGTGAAGGATATGAGCAGTATGACCGCTTCTGATGAAGGGACCGTGAAAAACGGCTTCGCCGATACGAAGGTGACGGATAAGAAGAAACGGCCCAATCATTTGGAGCTGGTTATGGTTATCGACCAGAGCGGTTCTATGAGCGGCCTGGAAGACGATACGATCGGCGGCTTTAATTCCATGATTGCGCAGCAGAAACATGATGATATAGATGCCAATGTGACGGCCGTTGTTTTCAATGATTTGTCTAAAACGATTTATGATCGGGAAAAACTCGGCAATGTTACGAAAATGACGGATAATGACTATCATCCCGGCGGGATGACCGCTCTGATGGATGCAATCGGCACGACGATCGCTAAAGTTGAAAAATATCCTGAAATCACAAATAAAGATAATAAAGTCCTTTTTGTCATAATTACGGACGGGCAGGAAAATGACAGTAAAGAGTATACAAAAGATATCATAAAGAAAATGATTTCCGATAAACAGGAAAAAGACGGGTGGGAATTCGTTTATCTCGGCGCGAATATCGACGCTTCGACAGAAGCGCGAAGCATCGGCGTCAAAGAAGAAAATGCCGTTAAATATAAGAATACAGGCGACGGCGTACGGAGCAATTATAAAGCGGTCGCCGAATTGGCGGGGGACATTGTCGCCGATAATTTTGAAAAAAGCAAGTGGAAAAATAATCTTGTAAAAGACGATTAAACACGAATAAAAGGGGCTGTAGCAGAATGAGGATTTCCCTTCATTCTGCTACAGCCTTTTTTACCGGGACAGAAAAGCCGTGGCCAGTCCGGTCAAATACTCCTGATCGTCTGCACCCATCGTTTCAAAGGAGGAATGCATGGAAAGGAGCGGAATGCCGATATCCGCGGTTCGGACGGGCACGTTCGCCGACAGGAGCGAACCCAGCGTTGAGCCGCCTCGCATATCCGAACGGTTGACAAAGGATTGCCGCTTAATGCCCAGAGAATCGGCCAGGCCTTTGATCGCGGCTACAGCTTCCGCATCGCCGGCATAGGTCTGATTGGCTGCCTGCTTTAAAACGACGCCGCCGTTCAGGAGAGGAAAGTTGGTTATGTCGTTTTTTTCAGGATAGTTCGGGTGGTACGCATGGGCCGCGTCCATGGAAAGCAGGAAAGCTCCCGCACATTGGCGTGAATATTCTTCCCGATCAAAACCTAAATTTTCGTATATGCGCTTTAAAAGTTCGGGGACAATCATGGAAGCCGCGCCTTGTTTGGTTGTGCTTCCCACTTCTTCATTATCGAAAAAGAGCGCCATGCGGATACCGGCTGTATCCGCTTCCGTTATGCCGCTCAGGCAGGCCGAAACGGAGGTGAGATTATCCAGACGGGGAGCGCCGATGAATTCGTCGTGCAGTCCCATAAAGACCGCTTCGGATAACGGATACAAGTTGAGATCATAAGCGAGTACGTCATCGCTTTCGGCCTCGCAAAGGGAAGCCAGATAGTTGATAAAATACGTGCTTGCCGTATCTTCCCCCGTGAGCGTCATAAGGGGAAGCATCTCTTTTTGCATATTAAAAGAAGCGCTTTCGTTGACGTCGCGGTTCATGTGTATCGCCGCTTCAGGAATAATGAAGAGAGCCTTTTTCGGGTCTACGTATACTGTCTCGGGAGCAAACGGAGCGGCACCTTTGAGCACAACTTTTCCTGCCAACGATAACGGCGTATCGAGCCACGTATGACGAATGATACTTCCGTACGGTTCTATATTAATGCGGCCGTATCCCTTGTCCGCCGTTTCGGGTGAAGGTTTCACGCGGAGGCAGGGGAAGTCGGTGTGGGCGGCGGCCAGACGCAGGCTTTCCGCAGGATTTTCCCCGACAGTAAAGGCTATAAGCGTGGTATCATAACAGGAAAGATAATATTTCCCGCCTCTTTGTAAAGACCATTTTTCCCGTGGCTCAAGGCAGGTGAAGCCATGGTTTTCAAGCCTTTTTTTACCTTCCCGGACGACATGAAACGGAGATGTGCCGGCTTTGATTAAGGTGATAAGATTTTCCTGATATATATTCATAATTACGGTCCTTTCGCTGATTGAGCTGCCTGTATTATACCACGGAAAAATACGGTATAAAAAGTTAACTCGCAAAGGAGTATAAAAAAACCTGTAGTGACAGAACATGTATTCGTATATATAATACAATCATACTCATGAAGTTATAACCGATCCGGCGACGGGGACGGGTAATTTTTACAAGCTTGAAGAACGCCGTTGTAACGCGCTTTATCGCCTTTATAAGCAGATGAACGATCAACGGATAACCAGGCGGGAGGGGTTTCATATGGCAGGTTGCGAGTGGGCCGCATTGAATAAAAAAATGAAAGAGTACCACGACTGTGAATGGGGCGTTCCCGTCCGTGACGATCGCGTACAATTTGAATATTTGGCGCTTGAGGTAATGCAGTGCGGCCTCAGCTGGAATACGGTTTTACAGAAAAGGGAGACCTTGCGCCGCGCGTTTGCAGGTTTCGACTATGAAAAATTAGCTCAATTTGATGAACGCGATGTTGAACGTATCCTGTCCTGTGACGGCATTATCAAATCGCAGGGAAAGAGTAAGGCGATCTTGAAAAATGCCCGTGCGTTCATGTCAATTCGACGTGAAACGGGCAGTTTCAGCGAGTATCTCTGGTCTTTCACCGGCGGCATGCCTTTAGTGTACAGATCTCATCAGGATAAGGGGGCGCCTGCACGGAATATGCTGTCTCAGCGGATTGCCGAAGATCTGAAACGAAGAGGATTTACATATATCGGCGCCGTAACCGTATATTCTCATCTCCAGGCCTGCGGCATTATTAACGACCATGCCCGGACCTGTCCCCGGTATGAAGAATTGGTCCATATTTACGGCGCGGCGGAGACGGACGGAGAATAAATGCAAATTCAGCCTTTTATATAGCCATGAGCCTGTAAAGAGAGTATGATAACTGTAGGTAAAAGATTGTCGGATGCAGGAGGTATCAGCGTGCGCATTGTTGTTATCGGAGCGGGGAAACTGGGATACAGTATTGCCGAATTATTGTCGAATGAGCAAATGGATGTTGTTGTTGTCGATATTGATGACGATCGTTTGGAAGCGGTAAAAAATACATTGGATGTATTAACGGTTCCGGCAAACGGAGCCAGCCCTATTACGATGAGCGATCCCGATGTTTTCGGGTCTGATATTCTCGTAGCCGCGACGAACAGCGATGAAACCAATATGATCGCCTGTATCCTTGCCAAAAAACACGGGATTTCCTACACGGCGGCCCGCATTCGCGATCTGGAATTTCTCTCTGAAGCCAAAGGCTATTTAAAGGAAAATTTTGATATTGATCTCATGATTAATCCCGAATATATTACGGCCCGTGAAATCAATCGCATTCTTATGACCCCTGCGGCGCTTAATGTGGAAGATTTTGCACAGGGGAAGGTACGCCTTTTTGAAACCAAGATACGCAAAGAGTCCCCGTTGGCCGATATCCCGCTGAAAGATCTGGTCCTGCCGCAGGATGTATTGGCGGGCCTTATCTTCCGTGATCACCGTATGATCATTCCGCACGGTGAAGACAGGCTTCTGCCTCATGACAATGCTTTTTTCGTCGGCGCGTCGGATAAAATTGAGCGGTTCAGCAAACAGTTTGTCGGTACGGGTATGAAAGCACCGGAACGGGTCCTCATCATCGGCGCCGGACGTACGGGGAGAGCCCTGGCAAAGATGCTGGATAAACAGGATGTCAATGTCAAGGTTATCGAAAAAGACCCTGAACGGGGCCGTATGGTGGCGGAACGCATTGATAAGGGCATCGTTATTTGCGGAGACGGCACGGATATTGATTTGCTGACACAGGAAGGCGTCGGCGAGGCGGATGTCGTCGTTTGCCTTACGGACGATGATAAATTGAATCTGATGCTGGCCCTTTTGGCCAAGCATTTGGGTGCCGGCCGTACTATCGTGCGGGTAGCACGTATCGAATATGTTGATCTCATGGAAAAGGTCGGCGTTGATATCGTTTTATCTTCCCGTCTTTTGGCGGCCGGTGAAATTCTGGCTTTTGCCCGTCGCGGGGGAGTCGTTTCCGTCGCTCTTCTTGAAGGCGCTAAAGCGGAAGCCGTAGAAATTATTGTTCAGCCTGATTCTTATGTGGACGGGAAAGCCCTGATGGATATGGATCTGCCGCGGGAGTGCCTGATTTGCGCCTATGTCCGTGATGATGAGGTTTTCGTGCCGACGGGCCAGTCCGTTTTACGGGCCGGTGACAGAGCCATTCTTTTTATCCGGATGGACTTCGCTAAAAAAGTTATGAAATACTTTACAGGAAAGGCATAAATCATGAAAGGTGCGTTTGTATTTGCAGGGTTAAGCCGGATAACGGCTGTTATTGCCCTTGCCCTTATCGTGCCGATATTTGCCGGCTTATGTGCCGAAGACGGTACTGCCCGGTTTTTTGTACCGTCTTTTTTTATTGCCGCGGCGGGACCCGCCGCTTTCGCGTTGGGCGGGAGAACGCATAAGCGGCAAATGCGGCTTACTGAAGGTGCGGTACTCTTGTTTGTTTGCTGGTTTGTCATGGCGGCTATCGGCGCCTTGCCGTTTTATATCGGCGGCTGCCTGACCGGCGCCGACGCCTGGTTGGAGAGTATGTCCGCTTTTACGACGAACGGGAGTTTTATTCCCGTCCATGCCGTCCCGCCGTCACTGCGGGTTTGGCATGTCGTCATGGAATGGACCGGCGCGCTTATTTTTATTAATCTTTTCGTTACGGTCGTTCCTCAGATCAGCAAGGTATTCAACATCGGCCTTTCCGGCGACAATCCCTTCGCTTTTACGCCGGGATTGAAACGTATGAAAGTATTTATGAAACATATAAGTATCGTTTATGCGGTCGTTACCGCCGTGACGGCCGTCGCCTTCCGGCTGGCCGGGGTATCTCTTAATACGGCTGTTTTACAAGCCTTTGCAACCGTTTCCACAGGCGGCACCGCACTTGTTGATTTGCATGAGCGAAGTATTGCGTGGGCGGCTGTCTGCGGCATGTTTTTAGCATCGTGCAACTTTCTCCTGTTGTTTAAAGTTTTATGGGAACGATCGTTTCGTTCATTTTTTCGCAATACGGAATTCCGTGCTTTTCTGGCCGTTATTTTCACGGCAACCCTCGTTTTGAGCATAACCGTCCATAATCGGACCGCTTACGAATGGGGTGACAGCCTGCGGCTGGGGTTATTCCACGTTTTATCTTTCATGAGTACAACCGGGTTTATCGCTCCGGGAGCAGCGGGGGTTCCGGAATTCGACAGGCTTTTACTGTTTCTGCTCACGTTTGTCGGCGGTTGTGTCGGTGCGGCTACCGGCGGGTTGAAAGTTATCCGTTTTCTTATTCTTTTTAAGATGACAGGACAAGAACTGGTGCGCACCCTTCATCCGCAGATGGTCATTACTGTTAAGGTAAATAACGTATCTGTCCCCCTGCCCGTTATCAGCCGCGTGCTGAACGTCTTCTTCTTGTTTATCGCCGTATTTTTCCTGTCCGCACTTGTCCTTTCGCTTGCAGGGCTTTCGCCGCTTCAGGCTCTCGGCCTGGCCGGGGCGGGGCTGACGGGAACGGGAGCGTCCGCCTCACTTTACGGCCTGGACGATTTATACGGGTTACCTCTCTGGCTCAAGGTATATTATACGTTTATTATGGTCTTGGGACGCATAGAGGTAGTTGCATTTTTCCTTGTTATGCAAACGGCAGTTCATTTTCTGCGCCGCCGTTGGTAGGAGTAAGGCAGATGAATTTTCGCGTTGTTTCATATCTTCTCGGCAGGCTGTCGGTTGCCTGCGGCATTGTTCTTTCCGTACCGTTCGGTATGGCCGTCCTCTATAAAGAAGAAAATATCAATGCTTTCGGGTGGGCCGTCATCGTTTGTCTCCTTGCCGGCACGATATTGAAATACTTCGGGAAAACGAACGTTCATACGTTGACCGTTCGCGAGGGAATAGCCGTTACCGTTCTGGGGTGGGTTATGGCGACCTTCCTCGGTATGATTCCCTATGCCGCGGGCGGTTACCTGTCTGTCCTGGACAGCGTTGTTGAAACCGTTTCGGGCTTTTCCGGTACAGGGGCTACGGTTATTGACGATATTGAAGCCTTGCCGCAAAGCTTGCTTTTGTGGCGGTCTCTGACTCACTGGTTCGGAGGATTGGGTATTATCGTTATCTTTATCGCTCTTTTTCCCCGTTTCGGCAAGGGGGCCGTGCGCATGTTCAATACCGAGAGCACGGGACCGACGGATTCCCGTTTTCTGCCGCAGGTAAAAGAAATGGCCCTGGCCCTTTTTACCGTATACGTTATTTTTACGCTGGCCTGTACGCTTGTGCTCTGGGCATGCGGCCTGGATTTTCTGATTGCGGCGGAACATGCGTTTTCCACGATTGCTACGGGCGGGTTTTCCCCTTATAATGACAGTGTTGCCCACTTTAACAGCCCGCTTATTGAAGGGGTACTGGCTTTTTTTATGCTGATCTCCAGCGCCAACTTCGGCATGTATGTAGCTGCCTGGCGCCGTGGCGCGCACATTATCCGAAAAGACACGGAATTTCGCATGTATTTGTCCGTCGTCGCCGTCGCGACCGCGTTAATGGCCGGAAATCTTATTCTGACTCTGGGCTGGGACGGTACGTATGCCGTTCGGGAAGCTTTTTTTCAAGCCGTGTCTATTTCTTCATCCACCGGGTTCGTTTCCTGTGATTTTGATCAGTGGCCGGCTTTCTCCAAGTATATTTTGCTGTTTCTTATGTTTCTGGGCGGTTGTGCCGGCTCGACGGCGGGCGGGTTAAAGGTCACGCGCTTAATGCTGCTTTTAAAGACCGCACGGGCTTTATTGCGGCAGAAGGTTTATCCGCGGGAAGTCATTGCCGTCAGTTCCAACGGGACGGAATTTTCTGAAGATGTTCTGTACGGCGTCGTCCGGTTTTTTTTAGTCTATGTGCTGTTGGATATTTTATGGGCCGTTCTTCTCGTTTGGGACGGCGTACCGACATTTGAGGCCGTAGGCGTCAGCATTTCCACCATGGGAAGCTGCGGTCCGTCGTTCGGCATATTCGGCGCAACCTGCACGTATTCGGCGCTGCCGCCGTTCAGTAAGGCCGTTGTAGCGTTGTCCATGCTCATGGGGCGCCTTGAGTCGTTCAGCGTCCTCGTACTGTTTCTGCCGTCGTTCTGGCACCGGCGTCAGGGATGGTAACACTGTCTCCGGATGGGGGATTATATGAACTTCAAGATAGTCAGTTTGTTTTTAGGCAGAATATCGTTAGCCGAAACCGGAGTGCTTCTCGTGCCTTTGTTTTTAGGGCTTTGGGATGGAGACGGCAGTGCGCCTGTCTTTGTTATCTCCATAGTTTGCTGCTTTGCGGCGGCGGCTTTTTTTCTCTCCGGCGGGGAGGCGCGGCGTCAGAAGCTGACGGCTCAGGAAGGAATAGCCATTACCGGTTTGGGATGGATCCTGGCGACGGCTCTCGGTATGGTGCCCTATGTGGCCGGTGATTATCTCGGATTTCTGGACGGGATCTTTGAAAGTATTTCCGGCTTTACCGGCACGGGTGCTACCGTTATCAGTGATTTGACCGGCCTGCCGCAAAGTATCCTTCTCTGGCGCAGCATGACGCATTGGCTCGGCGGGCTCGGGATCGTCGTTATTTTTATCGCTTTGTTGCCCGAATCGGGGCAGAATTCGTCATACATTTATAATGCCGAAGCGGCCGGACCGACAAAAGAGCGCGTGTTGCCGCGCCTGCAAGATATGACAAAGGTCCTTTTTGAAATCTATTCCACCTTTACGCTTCTTGCTTTTTCCGTCTTTCTTCTTTGCGGTATGGATTTTATCAGCGCGCTGAATCATGCCCTGTCAACCGTTTCGGCAGGAGGATTTTCCACATACAATGAAAGTGCCGCTTATTTTGACAACGTCGCCATTGAAGGATGGATGACCTTTTTTATGATCCTGGCAGGCGGTAATTTCGGCCTTTATTACCGTGTGTATCATAAAGGATTTTCCGTCCTGCGAAGCAATACGGAGTTTAAAGCGTATATGCTGATTCTTTTGACGGCTACCGTGCTGGTACTCCTTAATCTTATGTACGCTCACGGACTGGGTTTTTTTGATGCCGCCCGCTATGCGGCCTTTCAGGTTGTATCTATTGAAACGACCGGCTTTGTTTCGGCGGACTATGATAAATGGCCGGTTTTTTCTAAAATTATCCTCCTGGGGCTGATGCTTTGCGGCGGCTGTGCCGGCTCAACGGCTGCCGGTCTGAAGGTATCGCGTGTCGTTATTTTGATACGCTCGGTTAAAGCGAACATACTGCATCTCTTATATCCCAAGCATGTCCTGGAAATACATATGAACGGGTATATGTTGCATGAAAATACGCTTCTCAGGGCGGGTCAGTATTTTTTCGTGTATATCCTGTTCATTGCTTTATGGGCGCTTCTCCTGGCATGGGACGGAATTGAAATTTTTGATGCCGTCGGCATCAGCGTTTCCACGATGGGCTGTGTCGGGCCGGCCTTCGGTATAACCGGCGCAACGTGTACCTATGCGGAACTTTCAACCTTTGCCAAGACGGTTTTATGTTTTTCCATGCTCATCGGCAGGCTGGAGATATTTACGTTTCTCGCCATGCTTCGACCGGGGCTCTGGCGGGGTAAAAATACGTGGTGAGCGGATTTTATAAAACTCTCATCATGAGAAATACGTTAAATTTTCATTAAAAATTAACGGCAGCAGCAGGAATTCGGTGGCTCCTCTTCGAAAGTATACATAAAAACTGTCGAGGAGGTAGACTGGTATGAAAAAATTTCTGCTGCTGTTTTCCGTCTTGTTTGCGCTTCTGATGTATGCGTACGGTGAGACGATCGTCGAAGCGACACTGCCCGAAGAAATCCGAACGGTTGAACCGGCGGAGGAACGGAGGCCCTCGTTAACGTACATATATCTCAGCGGAGCCGTTCGGAATCCCGGCGTCTATTCATATAAGGCGCCTTTAAAAGTCAGTGAAGTTATTAAAGATGCGGGCGGATTTTCTTCGTATGCCGACAGCGACGGTATTAATTTGGCCGAGTCCATACATGACGGCATGCATATTCATGTACCGTACAAGCCGGAAGGTACGGCCGTGCATACGGACGACGGTAAAATTCACCTAAACGAGGCCGATGAGAAGGCCTTGACGCAGCTGCCCGGCATAGGGCCGGCCATGGCCGCGGCCATTGTCGCTTATCGCGATGAACACGGCGCGTTTTCTTCGGTTGACGAATTGAAACAGGTAAAGGGAATAGGGGCGAATAAGTATGAGAAATTGAAAGACTGTGTCGATCTATGAGGCAGTATATCGGCTTTATGGCGGCGCTTTCTCTTTCCGGCGGCATTATTATTGCCGACAAGTGTTCTTTGCCCTGTTGGCTGGGCCTGTCCTGGTTCGTGATTTTCCTGATCCTTGCCTGGATCTGGCGTCGGAAAAACGTATGGTTTTGTCTTGCCGTTTCTCTGGCCTTTTTAGGTCTTGCCGTCGTCAGGCTGGACATAAGTGAAAACCGGTATAATTCGCTGCCTCGTTATGAAAATAACCGGGATGCTGCCTTAACTTTGAAGATAGGCGAGAAAAAGGGAACCTATGAGACCGATAAAGGTGAGGTAACCAGGTATATTGCCTCTATTCAGAGTGAAAGACCTGAAGGGAAAATCTACCTAACCGTAAAGGGTGCCGATCCGTATCCTCAAGGAACGACAGTACAGGGCGATGTGCGCATGAAAGATTTAACCCTTTTCAAAAATGACGGGCTATATGATTTTTATCATTATTACAGACAACAGGCCGTCGTCGGCCGCGGTGAAGAAAAAAAGAAGGGGAATCTGACTGTCTGTGCGGAAGCGGGAGTTTACGACAGGACGATAAACTTGATTCATACAAGCATAACGTCTTTTTTTAAAGAAATACTCGGCGGTGACAGAGCTTATATATTGACGAGCCTTCTTTTCGGCGGTAATTATGACAGACTGCCGCCTGCCGTCCTGCAAAGTTTTGCCGCTACGGGACTGATCCATATTCTTTCCGTATCGGGGGCGCATATAACACTTGTCCTGGCCGTAGTGATTTCCGTCGGCAAGCTTTTTTCTGTAAGAAATAAAACCTTATATCTTCTGGCGGGTATTTTTGTCTTTTTTTACAGCGCCTTGTCCTCTTTTACCGTGCCTGTCCTTCGTTCCGCCTGTATGGGTTTGATCGGCACTTATGCGCTTGCGGCGGAGCGGGAATACACCCCTCTTCACGTACTCGGACTTGTTATGGCCGGTCTTGTCCTTTATAATCCTTATCTTGCGTATGATCTGTCTTTCCGCCTTTCCTGCGGGGCGACGGCGGGGATAATTTTGTTTTCACGCAGGCTGAATGAGATATTTTCCTTTATAACCCCGTTTATAAGATTACCGCTGGCTCTTTCCATAAGCGCCCAACTTCTTCTGGTCCCGTTTCTGACCGACGCTTTTGCCGTTCTGCCGACCTATACATTTTTCGCCAACCTGCTGGTAGGGACAATCCTTGACGCGGTTATTGTCATGGGACTTGCGGCGGCTCTTTTTGTTTATATTTCTCCGCCTGTCGGTAAGGTCTTATTGATGATAATCGGGCCTCTTCTAGATGTAAGCTTGAAAGGGAATTTTTTTCTTGCCTCTCTGCCGTACAGCCGTTTTCCTGCAGGCGCTATGACGGCTCAGGCCGTATGTGTTTATCTGCTGCTTATAGGCGCCGTTTTTTTTAAGGCCGTACGAAAATTCTGCCTCTTCGGGAGCCTTGCCGTTTGCGTTTTTGCGGCGGCCCGCTTCCTGGCGGCCGGGGACCGGGCCGAACTGTATATTTTCGATCTTCATGACGACGCCGCCATATGCATTGTGGATACTGCCGGAGAAGCCCGTCTGTGGTATAATAAAAAGCAGCCTCATGCATACAGCCCGATTGCCTCCGTCCTGGTGCCCGCACTGCGCCATGAAGGAATATTCTCCCTTTCCGAAGTTCGCGTTTACGGTGCAGGTGCTGAGCGTGCAGTCGGGGATCTGACGGAAAATTTCAGGATAAATGAGATAGTATCCGGAGCTGCGACGGATCCCGACATTTCTTTCGCCGGCCTCAGGATACATGCGAGAACGGGGACAATTGACGGTCTGCCGCTGAATACAAAAAAGCACGGACAGATAAAAGGACGTTACTGTCGGGAACACTGGCATTTTAAGACATATAACGGTGAGTCGTATGAAATACGTTAAAATAATATACGGTACAGAACCGTATTTAATGGAAAAAGCAAAAGCCGCCTATCTTGCGGAATGCGCGTCGGACTGCGGCAGTGCTCCGGAAGTGGTGTCATTCCAAAAGGATGAGCCGCCGCCGACAGTCGCGGAATCGCTGGAAGACAGTTCGCTGTTCGGCGCGGCAACCGTTACCGTATGGCAGGATCCGCCGTATCTGCCTGTAAGGCGGGGAGGGCGGTCGCGCAATAAAGTGGATAAAAAGGAAGCGTGGTTTCTGGAGAAAACCGCTTCGTTGGGAAGGGGCAGTTATGCCGTGTTTATTGTCCACGGTCCGTTGGATGTCAATGCCGCGTTTTTTAAAGCGTTGAAACCGTATGCCGATATCAGTGCCTGTGAAGCGGTTACGGAAAAAAATGTCATGCCCTATGTTGAAGCGTATTTGCAGCAGCTCGGTTTTACTCTTGCTCCGGAAGCGGGGCGGCAGATGCAGGAAATGTTCCATACGTGGAATGAAATTTCTCTTTTATACGTTTTTTCGGAGCTGGAAAAACTTACGCTTGCATCTCCTCACGGCAACATTATTCATAGGGAAGCGTTAAGCGGCTTTTTCGCCGGCACGGTCGAAAAAAATTTATATACGTTTACCGATTATTTTCTGAATCGTGACGGTGCGGGCTGTGTACCCCTTATTGACGGGCTGTTCGGCAAGCCCGATGTTTTTTTGAAGAGCACTGCTTATGTATTGTCACGCGTGCGGATGTTACGGGCTTATATGGAACTGAAAGAGGCCCGTGTCAACGCGGCGGAGGCGGAACGGCTATTGAGCAGGATCAACAAGGGCAGGCCCGTTAAGAACAGCATATATTATTTGCAAAAATCGGGTAAGTATTGGCGACTTGGAGAATTGAACGAGCTTATTTCCGGGCTTTTCACACTGCAGCTGCATATACGCAGGGGGACGGCGTCAATAAAGGACATGGAAGCTCTTATTTGTCTTTATTGCGTGCGTGAAAGAGGTTAATTTTGAAAGAAAATCATGACCGTGAGATAGAGGATGCGGCGGGCCGGAGGAGCCGGCGTAATTTGAAAAAAAATAAGAAGGCCGTACCCTTGGCGGTGCGGCTGATATCAGTAACCGTTTTGGTTTTACTCTCCGCTTTTTTTGCAGCCCGATATGTGGCGGACGGGTGCGTAGAATTAGACGGACAGCCGGTTTCGCTTATGTCCCGGCAGGATGTTGCCGCGTATTTGGAAAAGTCCGAGCGGGCTGTAGCCGATAAATCGTTCCTGCTCACAACGGCAGGCATTGCGGAAGAATTACCCTTTTCACGCCTTGACGCGCATGTGGACAAAGAGCGGATTTATGATGAGCTCTATCTCGTCGGCCGACACGGCGGGCCGGCCGAGCGTGTTGCCGAGGTTTTTGATGTCCTTGTGTACGGCCGCAATGTGCCGGTCCGTTTTACGGCTAATGAAGAAAAACTCATGCAGGCCCTTACCGCCGTTCATGACAAATACAATATAACGCCTGTCAACGCGTATGCCGAACTTACGGCGGACGGTACCGTTACGCTTCATGCGGAGCGGGAAGGCGCCGTTATTGATACGGACGCTGCCCGTGACCGCATTTGTGAAAAATTGGCCGACGGGGAAGCGGGGCAGGTGGATTTGCCCGTGTCGGAACGGCGCGAGGCGGCTGTAAAAAAGGCTGACCTTGCCGGGATCGATACGCTTTTATCAAGTTATACGACTCATTTTGACGGCAGCGATACCAACCGGAGCGAAAATATAGGCATTGCCGCGAGTCTCTTGAACCATACGCTGGTGAAAGCCGGCACCGCCTGCTCTTTTAATGATACTGTCGGCACGCGTACGCGTGACAAGGGGTATAAAGATGCGCCCGTGTATTTTGATAATAAACTGGCTATGGATGCGGGCGGCGGTGTCTGCCAGGTCAGCACGACTCTTTTTAATGCCGTCCTGCGGGCCGGGCTGCGTATTGACAGCAGATCGCCTCATTTTGCCCCGGCCGGTTATGTTCCCGTCGGCATGGATGCGACGGTTGCAGACAATTCGTTGGACTTTATTTTTTCCAATCCTTTTACACACGGCGTGTATATCTGTACGGAATGTACGCATGATGCGATAACCGTTTATATTCTCGGCAATCATGAAGACGGCTGCTCCGTAGCCTTTGTGACGACGGAACAAAAGACGCTGCCCCATAATGTCATCAAAAAGCATGATCCCTTTATAACGGAGGATAAAAAAGAACAGGAAGGGTATGACGGCCGTGAAATAACTATCAAAAGAGACGTATATTACAAGGACGGATCTGTTTATACCGACTTTATTGAATCCCGTTACGAACCCAATGATGATATTACCCTGACCTGCGGCGGTGATTCATGTTACAGTACGCCGCCGGCCGCTGCGGACGGGGCACGTAATCAGGATGAAATGATTAATAAGCGGTATGATCCGCTCGGACCGTAAAATGAGGGGAAAAGCATGAAATATTACCATATTGTACCGAAAGGAAATTTGTATATACCTTTGAAAGACGGGGAATCGGTGCGTATTGAGCGCATCAGCACCTGCCTTGCCGACATGTCGTGGCGGATTGTCGCCGATGTGCCCTGCGGCGCCGACGCGGTCCTTTTAGAGAAGGCCGTCCGCGATACCTTTGCCATTACCGGTTCGTTACAGATAGAACGGGTAACGGTTGATGCTCTTGAGCGCGACGGCGAAGCTCTCGACGTGACTGATACAGTCGATCAGGCCGATGATTTTTCTTCTGACGATATGGAAGGCTATTCCATCCCTTATGAAGATATTTATGACGAAGACGAAGAACTGTATGACGAGGCTTACAGAAAAGCCTGCAAGGCGGCAAGAACGTCCGGAGAAGAAAGGCGTTTAAAAAAGAAAAGAAATACCTCTTTGTCGGCTGAAACGGCAGACGGGCGCGTGCTCCTGGGGAAGGTTTTTTCTACAGCCGAAATTCCCGGAATAGGTGAGATATTAGGCGATGAACGCAATAATATCGTCCTTCGCGGGAAGATTGTCAAGGTTGAATTTAAAGAATTGAAGTCAAAACGAATTCTCCTGGCTTTTCAAATAGCCGATAAGACAAACGGTATCAGCGCCAAAACGTTTATCGACACCGGCAATTCCGGAAAATTCGGCCGTAAAAACGCGCTGACGGACGAACAGCTGGCCGTATTGAAGAAAACCATGGAAGTGAATACGTTTATTTACGCTCACGGTAACGTACGCTATGATAATTATCAAAATGACTATGTTTTAAATGCCGATGCCATTATGACGGCGGAAAGCAATGTCGTCGAACGGGTTGATGAAAATCCCACGCCCCGCGTTGAACTGCATCTTCATACGACGATGAGCGACATGGATGCGCTGATTACGGTTAAAGATCTGATCAGGACCGTCAAAAAATGGAACCATCCGGCCGTTGCCGTCACGGATCACGGCGTCGTACAATCCTTTCCGGCCTTGCAGGAAATGGCTGCCGCCAATGATGTGAAAGTGATATACGGTATGGAAGGGTATCTTTTTGATAATGAAATAGATAAATCGTACCATATCATTATTCTGGCGAAAAATCAGATCGGCCTGCGTAATCTGTATAAACTTGTCAGTATTTCTCATTTAAAATATATTTACCGCGGCAGGCCGCGTATTCCCCGCGCTGTTTTAAATGAATACAGAGAAGGGCTTATTCTCGGTTCCGCCTGTGAAGCGGGTGAACTCATCCGTTCGATGGTACAAAAAAGATTGGCCTATGATGAACTGAAGAAGGTAGCTTCATACTATGATTATCTGGAAATCCAGCCGATTTGCAATAATGAATTCCTCGTCCGCGAAGGATATGTCGATGACGACGAAGGCTTGCGGGAGATCAACCGCACTATACTGAAGCTCGGCGACGAGTTGGGTAAGCTGACCGTCGCAACCTGTGACGCCCATTTTCTTAATAAAGAAGACAAGATATACAGAGAGATCCTTATGACCGGCAAAGGCTTTAAAGACGCCGAATTTCAGCCGGACTTATATTTGCGCACAACTGACGAAATGATTGACGAATTCTCCTACCTGGGGGAAGAGCGGGCCAGAGAAGTCGTAATTACCAACCCGAATAAGATTAACGCCATGATTGACGCTGTCACGCCCGTACCGAAAGCAAACCTCTATTTCCCGAGAATTGAAGGGGCGTCTGAAGCGTTGAAACAAATGTGTCTGGATAAGGCCCACAAGATATACGGCACCCCGTTGCCGGCTGTAGTTGAAACCAGACTGAATGAAGAATTTACTTCTATTTTCGGCAACGGGTTCGGCGTGCTTTACTATATTGCGCATAAACTGGTAAAGCATTCTAACGATGACGGCTATCTCGTGGGATCCCGCGGCTCGGTCGGTTCGTCTTTCGTCGCCACCATGGCGGATATAACGGAAGTTAACCCGTTGCCGCCTCACTATGTATGCCCCGCGTGCCGGTACAGTGAATTTTTTGAAGACGGTTCCGTAGCCGGCGGCTTCGATTTGCCGGATAAACCGTGTCCCGTCTGCGGCACACCCCTTCATAAAGACGGGCATAATATACCGTTTGCCGTTTTTCTCGGTTTTGAAGGCGATAAGGTTCCCGATATCGATCTTAATTTTTCCGGTGAATATCATCCTAAGGCGCACAAGTATACGGAGGAGCTGTTCGGCAAGGACAATGTGTTTCGTGCAGGGACCATCGGTGCGGTCAAAGACAAGACGGCCTTCGGATATGTGAAAAAATGGGCCGAAGCGCGCGGCATTACGGCCAATGATGCATATATTAACAGTCTTGTCAACGGCTGCACGGGCATCAAAAACACGACGGGGCAGCATCCGGGCGGTGTTATGGTCATACCCCGTGATATTGATATCCATCATTTTACGCCCGTCCAGTATCCGGCCAATAAGAAGGATTGCGGTATCATAACGACACACTTCGACTACCATTCTATTGAAGGCCGGCTCGTCAAACTCGATATTCTCGGACATGATGATCCGACGGTAATCCGCATGCTTGAAGATATGACGGGGATTAAGGCGACGACCGTACCTTTTGACGATCCGCAGACGATGAGCCTTTTCAGTTCTACCGAGGCGTTGGGGCTGACGCCTGAAGAATTAGGATCTCCCGTAGGGAGTCTGGGTATCCCCGAATTCGGTACGTCTTTTGTCAGGAAAATGCTCGTCGATACGCGTCCGAAAACCTTTTCCGGCCTCGTCCGTATATCGGGTTTCTCGCACGGTACGGATGTCTGGCTGAATAATGCGCAGGAATTAATCACCTCCGGTACGGCAACGTTGAATGAAGCCGTATCTGCACGCGATGATATTATGAACTATCTCATCAATCACGGGGTCAAGCCGAAGACGAGCTTTAAGGTTATGGAAAATGTCCGTAAGGGAAACGGTATTGATAAACCCGAAAAGGCGACGGGACGAAAGACCACCGACTATGAAGGCGAATTGCGGAAGAATAATATTCCCGAATGGTTTATTCAATCGTGTTCGAAAATCGGCTATCTCTTTCCGAGGGCTCATGCGGTAGCCTATGTCATGATGGCCTTCCGTATTGCCTGGTATAAGATTAATCAGCCTCTTGCTTATTATGCGGCTTTCTTTACCGTCCGCGCCAAGGCGTTCAGTATACCCATGATGGTACACGGCCTTGATACGGCGCGGAAAGCGATGAAGGTGATCGCTGCAAAAGGCGATAACGCGACGAAAATTGAAGAAGATCTGTATACGACGTTGGAACTGGTAGTGGAAATGAATTTACGCGGCATCTCTTTTCTGAACATTGATATTAATAAATCCGATGCCACGAAGTTCATCATCTGTGACGGCAAAATCCTGCTCCCCTTTACGGCGCTCGACGGATTGGGGAAGAATGTTGCCGAACAGATCGTGGCGGCCCGTGAAGAACAGCCGTACTCGTCCAAAGAAGACCTGAAATACAGAGGTAAGGTCGGACAGACATTGATCGACGCCCTGGCGGAACAGGGCTGTTTAGGAGAGCTGCCGGAAGATGAACAGCTTGATTTATTTGCTATTTAAAGAAGTATGGACAAGCCGATAGGTGTAGCTTATAATAAAGAGCAAATTTATCCGGTATTATTCAGGAAGCGGGGTGATTGCAGTGAGCGTTAATGAAAAGCTGAAGGACGGACTTCATGACCAGCTCTTCGAGGCTGTTTTACAGTTGAAATCCCTGGAAGAATGTTATGAATTTTTTGAGGACATCTGCACGGTGCAGGAAATGAAGGCTATTTCAGCGCGTCTGGAAGTAGCTCGTATGCTCAGAGCCGGAGATATTTATGAGGATATTGTGAAGAAGACCGGGGCCAGTACGGCCACCATCAGCCGGATCAAACGGTGCCTGAACTACGGCACGGGCGGTTATGATAAAATCATGGAGCGCATGGCTGCGGCTGATCCCGATTTTTTTGAAAAGGGAAGGCATAAAAAATAATTACTAATAAAGGAGTTTTTAACTATGAAAGCACTTTTACAGGAATTTAAGACTTTCGCCGTACAGGGGAATGTCATGGACATGGCGGTCGGCGTCGTCATCGGTGCGGCTTTCGGAAAAATCGTAGCCTCGTTGGTAACGAATGTCATTATGCCGCCTATCGGTATCCTTCTCGGCGGTGTGGATTTTACCGATTTTTTTATTCCCCTCAGTTCAACGACGGCTAAAACTCTTGCTGAGGCTCAGGCGCAGGGCGTGCCTGTTATTGCGTACGGCCTTTTCCTGAATACGGTAATCGAATTTATTATCATCGCCTTTGCTATTTTCATTATCATCGGACAGCTTAACCGCTTAAAGAAGCCTGCGGCTGCGGCAGAGGCGAGCCTCTGCCCTTTCTGCAAAGAACCCGTGGCGGAAGACGCAAAACGCTGCCCCCATTGCACGAGTGAAATAAAGGCATAACAATGCGTTCAAAAATCGGGATCACTTTTTTTCGTAACGGCAACGTAAATATATACGATGCGACGCTGTCCGAAGAATTATGGCACGATTACAAGGCCTTTGCACAACTGGCGGCCGTGAAAAAACAAAAAGATACGCGGCAGGGGGAATGGGCGGCCCGAAGATATGAAAGAGCCGCGGCGCTTTCTTTATATGCCTTTTTCGAGATTGTCCTGAGAAATTGGTATGCCGAACTGAAAGAAACGTGCTTTTGCCCGTATGGAGCCGAAGCCCCGCTCTTTCAAACCGTGCGGCTTTTACGGGAATACGCCGTTACCCGGGGCGGAAGGGGACAAACGTACAATATCGACCATTTACAGGCTTTATTGGAGCGATATGAGCGGCATGACGGCACGGTATGGGAACATGCCAACGCCGAAATGCTGGCCGACAGTGAAAAAACGTTTGTTTCTTTTCTCAATTACGTGGAAACGAATACGGAATTGAAACGGTTCCGGTCAACAGGAGAGCAGTCTAAAAATCTGCTCGACCGGCTCGGAAAATTTTTGGGGGGGGGGAGCCGTAAGCGGGTCGTTCATATATTACGACAAGGTGCGGGTAAGGTCCCTTGATTTCAAAAATATAAGTTCCGTTTTGTACAATTCAAACATCTGTATATTCTTGGCAATGCGGTAAAGTCATCAACACGGTAACAATAAGGCGAGAAAAGCATACTAAAGCCGTGTTTTTATGATAAATAATGTGTTTTACAGTGGATTTTTTTCTTAAAGGTGGTATACTTATAATTGTAAAGAGGTGGTTTTAAAGGGTAAGGATTACTTTATCTTCGCCAAATCTGTGAAAAAAATCACGCTAAAGGAGGAGTTCAACATGTTTTGTAAAAAAGTAATGGTTATTGGTGCAGGTACGATGGGATCGGGTATTGCTCAGGTATTCCTCACACACGGCTGTGACGTAGTCCTCAACGACATCAAACAGGAATTTATCGACGGCGGTATTAAAAAAATCGATAAGAGCCTCACGAAATTGGTGGCGAAAGAAAAAATGACGCAGGCAGACAAAGATGCAGCCATGGGCCGCATTACAAGTTTTGTTGAAATTACGGAAGACGGCATGAAAGATGTCGATCTCGTAGTGGAAGCCGCTATTGAAGATATGAAGATCAAGGCTCAGATTTTCAAAAATCTGGGTGAAAAATGCCCGGCTCACACCATTTTGGCATCAAATACGTCGTCCTTGCCCATTACGAAGATTGCCGCCGCTACCAACCGTCCGGATAAGGTTATCGGCATGCATTTCTTCAACCCCGCGCCGGTCATGAAACTGATTGAGATCATCAACGGGATCGCAACATCTGACGAAACGTTCAAAAAAGTATTCGAAGCGTCTCAGGAACTCGGCAAGAGCCCCGTTAAGGTTAATGATTTCCCCGGTTTCGTAGGCAACCGCGTTGTTATCCCCATGATCAACGAAGCCATTCAGGCTTTGATGGAAGGTGTTGCGTCCAAGGAAGATATTGATGCGGTCTGCAAGCTCGGCTTCAATCATCCTATGGGACCGTTGGCTCTTTCCGACCTTATCGGCAATGATGTTGTTCTCCATATTATGGAAGTATTGTATGAAGGGTTCGGCGATCCCAAATATCGTCCGAGCGCACTTCTTCGCCAATATGTCAATGCAGGCTACTTGGGCCGCAAGACGGGCAAAGGCTTTTACGATTACGAATAAATCTTTACTCCCTTGTGCCGCTACGGCATAAAGAGGCGCCTTCCGCAAGGAAGGCGTTTCTTTTTATGTTCTGCTGTGTTTATAAGGCGCCGTTTGTTAGGGTATTTTTTTCGGGAAAAGCGGAAATTTTCGATTCTTATGGTATAATGGATTAGAATTTATTCAGCAGAAGGTGAAATAATGATCCTCTCAGGAAAAGAAATAGTCAAGCATATGGGGAAAGAAATCGTTATTGAACCGTTCGATCCGAAACGGGTGAATCCGAACAGTTATAACCTTTCCCTCTATAATGAACTGATGGTATATAATGACAGAGAACTGGATATGGCAAAGCAGAATTCAGTATCGGTTATCAGGATGCCCGAAGAAGGGTATGTGCTGCAGCCGAATACGCTTTATCTGGGCAGAACCAATGAGTACACGAAAACAGAAAATTATATACCCATGCTGGAAGGGCGTTCGTCGGTCGGCCGCCTCGGCGTTTTTATTCACGTGACGGCCGGATTCGGCGATGTAGGGTTTGCCGGGTATTGGACGCTGGAAATATTCTGTGTCCAGCCGATTCGCATTTATCCGGATGTGGAAATTTGTCAAATTTACTATCACGACATAGACGGCGAATACGATTGTTACGAAAGCGGCAAGTATCAGCACAATAACGGGATCCAGCCGTCCATGCTCTGGAAGGATTTTCTTAAATAGGCCATGCTGCACCGTATTGATATAAAAGAAATTAAAGGAATACGCATCGGTCATGCCGAAGATACGTGCGGCGGTACAGGCTGTACCGTATGTATTGCCCCGGGCGGCGCTCCGTGCGGTATAGATGTGCGCGGCGGCGGGCCGGCATCGCGCGAAACGGAGCTGTTAAAACCGACAGCCGCAGCGGAATGTGTTCATGCCGTGATTTTATGCGGCGGCAGCGCTTTCGGCCTGGCCGCGGCCGACGGGGTTATGAAGTATCTGAAAGAACGGGATATAGGATTTGAAACCGCTTACGGCATCGTCCCCCTGGTTGCCGCTTCCTCTGTTTTTGACCTGCCCTGCGGCGACAGTACGGCCTATCCTGACAGTTCGATGGGATATAAAGCGGCGGTGGACAGTGAAATGAACGATCCCCGTGAAGGAAATTTCGGCGCCGGTACCGGCGCTACCGTAGGGAAAATGCACGGTGCGGAATTCGCCATGAAATCAGGACAGGGTATATGCGCCTTACAACATGGCGATGTACAGGCGGGGGCACTTGTTGTCGTCAATGCACTGGGCGATGTATATGACGAAAAGAATACCGTTCTTGCAGGTATGCGGCGTGCCGACGGCGGCGGTTTTGCCGATTCGTCGCGGTGTCTGGCTGAAGAGGGGCTGCACGTATGGGATAAAAACGGCGCCGCCGCAAATACGACGATCGGGTTTGTCGTGACAAACGGTATCTTTACTAAAACGGAAATGAATAAAATCGCCGCCCTTGCTTCCAACGGCTTGGCCCGTTCCATCCGGCCGGTCAATACGACGGCTGACGGAGATTCTCTCTACGCCCTGTCTACAGGCGGGACGAAGGCGGATCTCAATCAGGTCGGCGAGTTGGCGGCCCTGGCGGTGGAAAAAGCGGTTCGTCGTGCCGTGCTTACGGCGCAGGCGGCCCACGGTTTTGCCGCTTTGAGAGACTCATAATAAAAAGGACATGCGTTTTTTGCATGTCCTTTTTATTATGACTTGAAATACGGTTTGAAAACGGAACGGTTCGGTTCTTTTCGTTCCTTCGGGCCGTCTTTGCGTTTTTGACCGTTAGGACGGCTGTTACGGGTTTTACCGTCCTTATTCTTACTGACGGGGAAACGGTTGTTTTTTTTGCCGTTGCCGCGGCGCTTATCGCTGTGAGAACGGCTGCCGCCGCTGTTTCTGTCGCGGCGGCGGTGTATGCGCAAAGGCGCTTCTTCCGTGATCTTGACCGGCGTCGTGTCCGGTTCTTTGGTCAGCAGTTTTATAGCCGCCGCGACGAGAGCGACAGAGTCGTAATTATCCAGGAGTTCTTCCGCACTGGCGCGATACCCGCCGATGTCGCCTTCTTCGGCAGTGTTTGCCAAGGTGCGCAGAGCACTTTGCTGAGCGCCTTCCAGCGCCTCGGAGAAGGACGGCGCTTTGCGGCGGGTGATGCGATGCTTAATCAGTTTTTCAATCGTACGCAGGTGGTCGATTTCACGGGGGATAACGAAAGTCGTCGCTTCACCGCTTTTGCCGGCGCGGCCTGTACGACCGACACGGTGTACATAGCTTTCCGGGTCCTGCGGTAAATCGTAGTTGAAAACGTGTGTGACGCCGCTGATATCAAGCCCGCGCGCGGCGACGTCCGTCGCAACGAGAATGTCAATGGTTTTTTCACGGAACTGGCGGATAACGGAGTCACGTTTTGCCTGCGTTAAATCGCCGTGAATGCCTTCGGAAGAATACCCGCGTTTTTTTAACCCTTCCGACAGCTCGTCAACACGGCGTTTGGTGCGAACGAAGATAATGGCCAGTTCCGGTTCCTGCAGGTCAAGCAGACGGCAGAGTACGTCGAATTTCTGCCGATCGGCCACTTCAATATAGGCCTGCTCCACCAGATCAATCGTAACTTCTTTTGTTTTCATACGTATGATTTGCGGCTCGTGCAGGAATGTTTCCGCCAATTTCTGGATGGGTGCGGGCATGGTGGCGGAAAAGAGCAATGTCTGACGCGTTTCCGGTGTAGCCGACATAATAAGATTGATATCGTCGATAAAGCCCATATTCAGCATTTCGTCCGCTTCGTCAAGGACGATTGTAGAAATATTGTTGAGTTTTATGGTGCCTCGTTTCATGTGATCTATTAAGCGGCCGGGCGTGGCGACAATGATCTGAGGCGCCTTGCGCAGACGGCGCAGCTGACGCTCTATATCCTGACCGCCGTAAATGGGCAGGGCCTGAATGGGCGTGTACTGCGCGAGATGGTTAATTTCTTCGGCAACCTGAATAGCCAACTCGCGCGTCGGAGAAAGGACTACGGCTTGTAATTCTTTCGGTATGCCTGCAGCGAGGATTTTTTCCAAAGCGGGAATACCGTAAGCGGCCGTCTTGCCCGTACCCGTCTGAGCCTGGCCGATCATATCATGTCCTTCCATCGCGACAGGAATAGATTCACCCTGAATAGGCGTGGGTTCTTCAAAGCCCATTTCATTCAACGCATTAATAATGACATCACTGATGTTCAGATTTTTAAATTTTTCTAACATGTATACCTCCCGTGAAACAACAACTTCATTATTATACCATACGTATGATATTAAAACCACCATGGCGGAAAATTTTCGGTTTATTACGGAGGATCGGTACGAACGACGGCAAGAACATAACGGCGCGGGGCGCATAAAGACTTCCCGTACGGACCCCCTTCTTCCGTATCTTGTTCATCAGGTGCTCCCGTGCCGCTTTGTTTTCCTGTCCGATCGGGCCGCAGTGCTCGTCGCAAATGTCCGGTTACGCTACGGCGTACCAATCGAAAAAGGGCATATTACCTTGCATTTTCGGCAGTAACTAATGTATACTTTATAATTGATGTAAAATGTAATAAAAGTGTTGGATTAATGGAGGTTGTAGCGTGTTTAATACATTGGTGCAGAGGCTGCTGGGCAATAATACGGAACGCGAGTTGAAAAAAATGAAGCCCGTTGTCCGTCAGATTAATGATTTGGAACCTCAAATGACGGCGTTGAGCGATACGTCTTTGCAAGAGAAGACATTTGAATTTAAACGGCGTCTCGCCGCAGGTGAAACGTTGGACGATATATTGCCGGAAGCGTTTGCCGTCGTGCGTGAAGCGTCGCGCCGCGTTCTCGGCATGCGGCACTTCGATGTGCAGCTCTTAGGCGGCATTGTACTCCATCGCGGCGATATTGCCGAAATGAGGACCGGTGAAGGCAAAACACTGGTAGCCACGCTGCCCGTCTATTTAAATGCTCTTTCCGGTAAGGGGGCGCATGTCGTTACGGTTAATGACTATCTGGCGACGCGTGACAGTGAAGAAATGGGACAGGTTTATAAATTTCTCGGCCTTTCTGTCGGTCTTATTGTCCATGATCTCAATTATGAACAGCGCCGTCGCGCGTATGCCGCCGATGTCACGTACGGCACCAATAATGAATTCGGTTTCGACTATCTCCGCGATAATATGGTTATCAGCAAGGAGCAGATGGTACAGCGGCCGCTTCACTACTGCATTGTCGATGAAGTTGACAGTATTCTTATTGACGAAGCGCGTACGCCTCTTATTATTTCCGGCCCCGGTGAAAAGTCGACGGATCTTTATTATACCCTGGCGGCAATTGTCAAACGGCTGACGCCGGAAGACTATACGATGGATGAAAAGCAAAAGACCATTGCACCCACGGACTCGGGCGTGGCAAAGGTTGAAAAAATGCTCGGCATCGACAATATGTTTGATAATGAACATCTCGATTTGAACCATTTGGTCATTCAGGCATTACGCGCCAATTTTATGATGCACCGTGATAAAGATTATGTTGTCAAAGACGGAGAAATAGTTATTGTCGATGAATTTACGGGCAGGCTCATGTTCGGCCGCCGTTACAGTGACGGACTGCATCAGTCTATTGAGGCGAAGGAAAACGTCAAGGTCCAGGGCGAAAGCAAGACCTTGGCAACGATCACCTTCCAGAATTACTTCCGTATGTATAAGAAACTGTCCGGTATGACCGGTACGGCAAAGACGGAAGAAGATGAATTCAATAAAATTTACAAGCTCGATGTCTATGTCATTCCGACGAACAGGCCGTCTATCCGCAAAGACCTTCCCGATGTCATTTATAAAACGAAGAACGCCAAGTACCGTGCCGTAGTCCGTGAAGTGGAGAAAAGACACGCTACGGGCCAGCCTATCCTCGTCGGCACGACTTCCATCAATCAATCTGAAATCATCAGCCGGCTCCTGAAGGAAAAAAATATCGTTCACAATGTGCTGAACGCTAAGTATCATGAAAAAGAGGCTGAAATTATCAAGGATGCCGGTCAGAAAAATACGGTTACCATTGCTACGAATATGGCCGGCCGCGGTACGGACATTAAACTGGGCGAAGGCGTGCCTGAAATGGGAGGCTTGATGATCATCGGTACGGAACGCCATGAAAGCCGCCGTATCGACAATCAGCTGCGCGGCCGTTCCGGCCGTCAGGGAGATCCCGGTTCGACACAGTTCTATCTTTCTCTGGAAGACGACCTGATGCGTATTTTCGGCGCCGACAATATTTCCAGATTTATGGATAAGCTCGGTATGGAGGAAGACGAGCCTATTGAGCATTCCATGATTACTAAATCGATTGAAAAAGCGCAAAAGAAAGTGGAAGCGCATAATTTTGAAATTCGTAAGTATGTCCTTGAATATGACGATGTTATGAATCAGCAGCGTGAAGTGCTTTATGCGCAGCGTCGCAAGGTATTGACGTCCGATTCGCTGAAAGAAACGATTCTCGGCATGATCGACGACATTATCCTCGACGGTTTGACGACCTATGCCAACGAAAAACTCTATCCGGAAGAATGGGATTTTGCAGGGCTGCTCGGCCTGATGGAGCAATACTTTGTGCCGAAAGGCTCCATTACGGTTGCGGAACTGGAAAACCTCAGCCGTCCGGAAGTACAGGAAAAATTGACTGAATTGGCTGTTGATCTGTACGATCGGCGTGAAGCCGAAATCGGCAGTGAGACGATGCGTGAGCTTGAAAAAGCAATTATGCTGCGTGTTGTCGACAGCAAGTGGATGGATCATCTCGACGCCATGGACGCTCTGAAAGAAGGCATCAATTTACGTGCGTACGGTCAAAAGAATCCGATTGTTGAATATAAATTCGAAGCGTACGAAATGTTCGAAGAAATGGTTGAATCCATCAAACGGACTGTCGTGACCTTCCTCTACCACGTACAGGTTACGTTCAACCGCCCCGTACCGCAGGCAGAAGATCATTTGCAGGGAGCAAAAGAAATTCATGCCGATTCGGACACGCCCGGCGGCGTCGTTGTGGAGGAAGAATCGAGAGATTTGAATACAACTGTAACCGACAAAGAAAAAACGGAAGAGTAACGTCTTCCGTTTTCTATATGTTGTTGTCTGGCATTTAAAGGACGGTGATTCTTGTGTTATTGGAAGAAATGCGTAAACCCATTGAAGACTTGCAAATAAAAATACAGGAAATCGGGGATTCACTTTAACCTGGATAAAAAGAGAGAACGTATTATGGATCTGGATATGCAGATGAGCGATCCGGATTTTTGGAATGATCCCGATAAAGCGAAAATCGTTTCGCAGGAAGCGACGAAGCTCAAGGAAGAAGTTCAGGGACATGACGACCTGGCTGAAGAAGCGGCCGAACTCCATGAACTCTGTGAGATGGCTCTGGAGGATGGCGATCCTTCGTTTACCGCCGAAATTGAACGCCAATATAATCATCTGCTGAGGGAGTTGGAGCGGCGGGAAGTATTGCTCCTTCTTTCGGGAGAATACGATTCATGTAATGCCATTATGACCTTTCATGCCGGTGCGGGCGGTACGGAAGCGCAGGATTGGACGCAGATTGTCGTGCGTATGTACAGCAGGTGGGCTGAACAGCACGGTTACAAGATTCGTATGATAGATTATCAGGCCGGTGATGAAGCCGGTATTAAAAGCTGTGCTTTTACTGTCGAAGGGGAAAACGCATACGGATATTTGAAATCCGAAAAAGGCGTCCATCGTCTGGTCCGCATTTCCCCTTTTGATGCCAATGCGCGCCGTCATACGTCTTTTACCGCCGTCGACGTCATGCCCGAACTGCCGGACGATGTGGAGGTGGAAATCAACATGGACGACGTCCGCGTCGATTATTTCCGGGCTTCCGGCGCGGGCGGCCAGCATGTCAACAAAACGAGTTCCGCCGTCCGCATGACTCATATTCCGACGGGGATTGTCGTACAGTGCCAGAATGAACGATCACAGGTACAAAACAGAGAAATGTGTATGAAATACTTGCGGGCAAAACTTTTTGAGTTGGAAGAAGAAAAAAAAGAACGACTTCGCGCCGAACTGACGGGAACACAGCAGTCCATCGAATGGGGCAGCCAAATCCGCTCCTATGTATTCCATCCGTACACGCTTGTCAAAGATCACCGCACGGGTGTGGAAACGGGCAATATCCAAGCCGTTGCGGACGGGGATATCGATATGTTCATTGAAGGATATTTGCAGTTTCTGAAGAACCGGAGTAACAAAGTGAAGGAAGAAGTATAATGAGAAAACTTTTAGCCGTCATTTTTATGGCGGCGGGTATTTGCGGAGCCGCGCAACTGTGGGGGCAGGAGGCGGCGGAAACGGCGCTGTATCATTCGCTGCAGGGACGTATGAATGTTTCACGCAAGGATGTGCGCGTCGTTGCCGAGCCGGGTATGAAAATTCTCATCGGCCGACTTGACGCTGTTGATATTCACAGCGGGGCTTTCACTGTGGGAAAGCTCCGGTTCGAATCTTTCGACTGTTCTCTTGACCGTCTCAGCATTAACCCGTTTGAAACGCTTCTGCATACCCGCTTGTCTGTCGGCCGTGCTGCAGGCGGACAGGTACAGGCGGTGATCGGCGCCCGGGATTTGGAAGAATATCTGCGGGCCAGGACGGATAAAATTGCCGGCGCCGTCGTTACCTTTGAAGGCGATGAGGTGCATGTGCGCGGAGATATAGGGTTGGGCGGCCTCATTTCGGCGGCCGCCGATGTGACGGGGAAGTTTGTAGTTGAAGGTACGTCTCTCAAATTCGTCCCCTCACGTATTTACGTTGAAGGGGCGGGAAAAAAGTTCGGGACAGAAACTGTGGGGAAGGTGGAAATATATGATTTTGACAATTTCCCCTTCGGCCTGGTTCCCGACAGTACGGCCATAGAAAATAATCGTTTAGTTATTCACGGCCGAGTCCGATGATATACAATAAGGTGGATATGATGAAGATAAAGGAAAAGAGAAGTATGTTGTATATGCTGGCGGCCGTCGCGGTCGGGTTTATCTGTGCCGTTGTCCTCTGTTTTTCCCGCTATCAGGTGGAACTGCGTTCGATGTCCGTTGAGCAGGCTATGGACTATGAGGCCCTTGCGGCCGTGGCCCGTAACGACGGGTATACGGTCCGCGATGCCGAACAAATGGCGAGAGAATCGGGAATCACATCTTTTGCCGTTTATGAAACGACCTTGAATAAATTAGCCCAACGCGGCGATATATCTCTCGTTACGGCATTAACTGCACGTCTTTACTATCCGCAGCTTCATGTAGACGGTGATACATATACGTATTATCTTGTCGGAAAGCCGAGGAGCGAAGAAGATCCGTATTTCGACGAGGTAAAGGAGGATCTCGTTGCCCGTCTCGGTACGGACAATGTAGCCGATTTCTCCGACAGTACCGGCCGGATACTCGGATTGCGCGGTGCCATGCCCGATTTAGGCGATCTGAATCTCGGCATTCTTTCGGCCGATGCCAACCATATAGCCGACATGGGTTTCGGCGTTATCCTGCGGCCTACGAATTACGCCGATCCGACAAAAGAAGATATAGACGGCTTTTTTCAACGCGTAGACAAGATCCGCGGCGTCACAGGGATCATGTTTGTCGGTAAAGAAGTTCTCGGATATTCGGCTGATGAAGATAAGCGAAACGAACTTCTTGCCTATACGGCAAAGCACATGACGGCGCGGCACATACCTTTTTATATGATTGAAGCGGCTAATCAGCTGCAATATGATCAACAGGACGGCATGTATACGCTGGCCGATCTTGTCGCGTATGACACGGCGCGCGTTTATGCCATGAGCAAGGATGAGCTCGACAAGGTCACGGAAGAAGAAGGCGCTATGCGTTTTTACATCAGTGACTTGGAGCGTAACTGCCGCGTCAATCTGTATCCCCTGTACAAGCGGCCGCTGCACGGCATGAGCCGTACTAAACGGACCTTTGATTATATCGGGCAGGCATCCGCCAAACTGTTGGAACGGGGGTATGATTTAAAAAAAGCGTCAATCATGCCCGTTTATTATCCGCAGGAACTTTTGTTGGCCCTTGTTGCGGCGGCCGCTTTTTGCGGCATGCTGTTCACGCTGAATCTTATTTTCCCCTTACCGGAAACGGTAAATCATGTTCTTCTGGCGGCGGGGATTATTGCGGGCGCAGGCGGCGCGGTCATGATTTCCTCTCCTTTATTTCTGCAGATCGTGGCCGTGGGCTGTGCCGTATGCGCGCCTGTCGCGGCGGTTCTCCTTTTGCTTGACAAGTACAGTCAAAAGAAAATTACGGAGGTCATTGGCTATAAAAGGGTCATTACGGACGGCGCTGTCGGACTTACTGCCGCCGTTGCCGTTGCCATGACGGGCGGTATATATATTGCTTCGCTTCTCGGCGATACCCGCTTTTTCATGGAATTTAATTTTTACAGAGGTGTAAAACTGACCTTCGTTTTGCCTCTTGTCTTGACGGCGATTGCTTATATTCATCGTTTTCCGCTGTTAGGCGGCCCCGTTTCGGCGGTAGAGGAATTCCCTGATTTCGTGCGGCGCTTTCTGGCGGTTCCCGTACGTATGGGGACGCTGGTCATCGTCGGCCTGCTCGGCTTGGCGGCTGTCGTGTTTGTCGGCCGCAGCGGTCATACTGCCGGCGTTCCCGTGCCGGGCATAGAAGTGGCGATGCGCCGTTTTCTGGAAAATATCATGTTTGCCCGGCCGCGAGAAAAAGAATTTCTTATCGGCCATCCCGCTTTTTTCCTCATGGTGGCGTCTATTTACCGCAAATGGCCTCAATTGCTTCATTTCTTCCTTGTCGTTGCTTCCGTTATCGGACTCGGTTCCATGGTGGAAACATTTGCGCATATACGGACCCCTTTTCTTGTATCCTTTATCCGCGGTATAAACGGATGGCTTACCGGTCTTGTCATCGGCATTTCCGTCATCGTGGCGATTGCGTTTCTCCGTTATTTGACGTCCTGGCTCGGAAAGCAGGTATCTCATGATAACTGAAATCGTCATATCCGGCTACTACGGCTTCGCCAATGCCGGTGATGAAGCCATGCTGACAGCGTTAATCGCTTCGCTGCGAAAAGTCGTGGCCCATGCGGAAATTACGGTCATTACAGGCAATCCGGCACTGACGCGGAAGAATCACGGCGTCAATGTCGTGCATCGTTTTAACCTTTTGGCCATTGCTTTTGCGGTGCGGCGCTGTGATTTACTGATCAGCGGCGGCGGCAGCCTGCTCCAGGATGTCACGAGTTCGCGCAGCCTGTATTATTATTTGATGATTATGCGCATCGCGCTCTTTTTTAATAAGCCGGTCATGCTTTATGCTCAGGGTATAGGCCCGATCAACGGTGCAGGCGCGCGTGAGTCCGTGCGTAAAGTGTTGCAGCGGGCGGCTCTGATCACCGTTCGGGATGAAGAATCCCTGGTCGCTTTACGGAATATCGGTGTGACCGTGCCGCCGGTTGAAGTAACGGCGGATGCGGTTTTATCCGTGCCCTTGCCGGAAAAAGAAATCGGTGCGGCTATTTTAGAGAAATACGGCGTCCCGAAAAAGGGAAAAAAAATCGGTATCGCCTTCCGTAACTGGCAGGGGCTGGAAGATCATAAGTCCGAACTGGCCGAAGCGGCCGACCGATTAACCCGGCTGTATGACAGCCGTATTGTGTTTATTCCCATGCAGTTTCCGGCAGACGTGCAGGCGGCCGAAGAAATCGCCGCCCATATGTCGGAAGATGCAATTGTCCTCAAAGAGGCGTATAATACGGAAGAGTTCATGAGCCTTATAGGAGCAATGGATCTGATCATCGCCAACCGGCTCCATGCGCTTGTTTTTGCGGCGGTTATGGATATACCCGTGACGGCCGTATCATACGATCCGAAGATTGACGGGTTTGTTTCTCTCATCGGGGAAACGGTTTGTACCACCATGGAGGCGTTAAGCGCCGCCGCCGTCGTCGAGGATGCGTCCGCGAAGTTGCAGCACCGTGCGAAAGACGAGGCGGTACGGGCACGTATTCAAGCTTTGAAAAACAGGGCCTGGCGCAATAACATCCTCGTCGCGGAACTCTTGAAAAAAAGTGGGCGTTACTCAGAATAAGCTGTAAAGAGGTGTGCATATGATTGATTTTAAAAACGTATCAAAAATATATGATAACGGTTCCGTTGCCCTGGACAATATCGATATTCATATCGGCAAGGGGGAGTTCGTTTTTCTCGTCGGCGCCAGCGGCGCGGGAAAATCGACGTTTATCAAGCTTCTGTCACATGAGGAAGTGCCGACGAAGGGCAGTGTCATCGTCGACGGCACGGAAGTAAACCGTATCAGGAAAAGCCGTGTTCCCTATTTGCGCCGCAGTATGGGCATCGTCTTTCAGGACTTCCGCCTGCTGCCGAATAAAACGGCCGCTGAAAATGTGGCCTTTGCGATGGAGGTCATAGAAACGCCGAAACGAATCATGAAAGAACGTGTGCGTACAGTCCTCGATTTAGTCGGTCTCGCCGGTAAAGCCGATGAGTTGCCGCAGAATCTGAGCGGCGGTGAACAGCAGCGTGTAGCCATTGCCAGAGCTATCGTCAACAGGCCGCTGCTGCTTATTGCGGACGAGCCGACAGGCAACCTGGATCCGGAAACGTCGAAGGGGATCATGGACATTTTTACCAAAATAAACCATATGGGGACGACCGTCCTCATGGTTACGCATGATAAACAGATGGTCGATTTAATGAATAAACGAGTTATTGAAATCGATAACGGTAAAATCGTGCGCGATGAATTGAAAGGAGGCTACGGTGATGAAGATTAGAACGATGAAGTATTATACATCCGAAGCCTTCAAGTCTTTTTGGCGCAACAGCTTCATGTCCGTTGCTTCTATTGCGACGGTGGCGCTGGCGCTCTTTATCCTGGGGCTCTTTTCCATGCTCGCCGCCAATCTGGACTACTTTGCGGATAATCTGGAAAATCAGGTACAGCTCAGCGTTTATTTAAAGGACGATTTGAAGACGGATCAGGTTATGGCTGTAGGCAGGCAGCTGAAGGCCCTGCCGGACGTTAAAGAGCTGACCTTTACCAATAAGGATCAGGCTATGGAACGGATGAAGGAAAGAATGAAAGACCAGCCGGGGATCCTCGATGCGCTCGGCGGTAAAAACCCCTTGCCCGCATCCTATGAAATAACGTTTAACAATCCGCAGTCCGTAAAGTCGGCGGCAACCGAGGTCAGGGACATCAACGGTGTCGAAAGCACGCATTACGGACAGGACATTATCGAACAGCTTTTTAACATTGCCAACGTTATTCGCTGGGGCGGCATTGTCCTCATTGTTTTTCTTGCTTTTGCGACTCTTTTTATTATTTCCAATACGATCCGCCTGACCGTTTTCGCACGGCGCAAAGAAATCGGCATTATGAAATATGTGGGTGCGACGAACTGGTTTATCCGCTGGCCTTTTCTCCTGGAAGGATTGCTTCTCGGCTTTATCGGCGGGGTTATTGCCGATATCGCGCTTTTCCAATTCTATGAATTCGTCACGGAGTCCATTCATGAATCGCTGGCGTTCCTGCCGTTAATCGGGTTTTTCCCCTTTATGTATCAGCTTGCGGGAGGGCTGCTCCTGATCAGTATGATTATCGGCGCCATCGGCAGTACAATTTCGTTGAAACGGTATATGAAGGTGTAACGTATGGGGCAGATAGTGATCACGAAGAAGAAATTAGCCGCTTTGGCCGTTGTTTTGCTCCTTGCGCCGTGTTTCTTCACGGCGGCGGAAGATGAAGATCTGCAGGGGCAGCTTACGGACGTACAGACTCAGATGGAGCAGCAGCAGCAGAAAAAAGGGGAGGCCGAAGCGACAATCGGGAATGTTTTTGAACGGTTGCGCGTCATCCAGGAAAGCCTTGATGCGGCCATGAAAGAGTATAAGGACATTACGGCTCAGATTACGGAGACGGAAAAGAAAATTGCCGTTACGCAGGCGCAGCTGGATAAAGTTCAGAAACAGCTGGAGTCCCGGCAGGGCATATTGAGCAGACGTATCCGTGACATTTATATGCACGGACAATTAAATTACCTGGATGTTGTCATCGGTGCCAAGGATTTTAACGATTTTGCCAACCGTGTCGAGTTGTTAAGGCGCATTATCTCCGCCGATATGGAATTGATAGCAACGATTAAGGATGAACAGAATCAGGTTGCCGCCGCCAAGGCGATATTGGAGGAGGAACGCGCCCGTCAGGCTCAATTGCAGGCTCAATCGGCGGCAAAAAAAGAAGAGATCGAAAAGCATAAAGCCGAACAGCAGGTCCTTTTGGCCAAGGCTCAAAATGATAAGGCCACGGCTGAAGCCGCATTGGCGGAACTTCAGGCTTCGTCCAATGCCATTACGGCTAAACTGCGGCAGCGGGCCGCCGAACGCGCAGCCGCCGCAGGTAGCGGCGGTGCCGCCTCGTATCAGCCTGTCAGCGGTTCCGGCGTTTTCATGTGGCCTGTCAGCGGACCCATAACATCGCCTTTCGGTTATCGTGAGCATCCCATTTTCGGCAGGCAGATCCTCCATTCCGGTATAGATATCGGTGTTGATGAAGGTACTCCCGTGGCAGCCGCCGATTCAGGCGTTGTCGTTGACGCGGACTGGCTGGGCGGTTACGGGTATGCCGTTATTATCGACCACGGCAACGGGTTGTCGACGGTTTACGGTCATAACTCGTCGCTGCTTGTTTCGGCGGGACAGAGTGTTTCCAAGGGACAGATTATTGCTTATTCCGGTTCGACAGGCAACTCGACGGGGCCCCATTGTCATTTTGAAGTGCGTTCCGGCGGCGAACCGGTCGATCCGATGGGCTATTTATAAGCAGGTAGACGATAGATGAAATTTACGAAACTTATTCTACGGTGTTTTGCGTTTATTCTGGCCGTGCTGGTCAGCGCAAACCTTCTCATTTGCGCCGCTTCATATACCTATTTAGGCGATCCGTTCGGTCTTTTTAAAGTTATCCGTATTATGCAGATCATGGAAACCCATTATGCCGGCGACTTGGACAGACATACACTTCTGAGCGGCGCCCTGCACGGGCTTGTCGATGCGGCGGGCGAAAAGCATACCGTCTTTTTGGACGGCGCCGAATATGAAGAATTCACCGAATCGACCAATGCTTCATACGGCGGTATCGGGGTCTATGTTTCCCAAACGGATCAAAAAGAGGCTTTTGTCGCCGGCGTCATTGAGGACAGTCCCGCCGAAGCGGCCGGGATTAAACGCGGTGATTTGATCGTTGCCGTTGACGGGAATCTTACGATCGGCCGGGATCTTGCGGAGGTGTCCGAAGATATACGCGGTGAAATAGGTACATCCGTTACGCTTACGATCAAACGCGGCGATGAAGCGCAGGATATTGCCGTCGTTCGCAGTGATATCACGATGAAGACGGTAGCCGGAAAGATGGTTGACGGCACGGATATCGGATATATCCGTATTTCTTCCTTCAGTACCGGTACAGGCGACGAGTTTGCCAAAGAGTATGAAAAATTAAGGGCTCAAGGCATGGAACGGCTTATTGTGGACTTGCGCAATAATCCGGGCGGTCTTGTAGATCAGGCCGCCCGTGTTGCCGAGTACCTGCTGCCTGCCGGAAGCACCGTCGTGTCATATACGCAGAAAAACGGTAAAAATGAAGTGTTTACGACATCTTCCGCAGATGATAAAATACCATTGGCGGTATTAGTCAATGAGAACTCGGCAAGTGCGGCGGAAATTCTCTCCGGAGATGTACAGGACACGCATGCCGGCGTTATCGTCGGCACGAAAACCTACGGAAAGGGAACCGTTCAGGGCGTTTATCCCGTAGGGACCGATGCGGTGGTGAAAGTGACCATCGCCAAGTATAAGACGGCAGGAGGAAGAGAAGTGGACGGTATGGGAATTGAACCCGATATGGTCGTGCAGCTGCAGGCGAACAGTACTACAGATTATCAACTCGAAAAAGCGATTGACGTTGTGCGTACAATGAATCTGAACAGATAGACTGAGACACGGTATATCTGTATACCGTGTCTTTTTTATACAGAGGAGAAACCATGTTTATAGACAGAGCCAGAATTTTTGTTCAGTCCGGCAAGGGCGGTGACGGTATGAGCAGTTTCCGTCATGAAAAATATGTCCCCAAAGGCGGCCCGAACGGCGGTGACGGCGGGCGCGGCGGAAATGTCGTTCTCGTTGCGGATCGCAATATGAATACACTTGTTGATTTTCGATATCGGCGGCTCTTTAAGGCCAAACCGGGCGGAAAGGGAGCAGGCAGTAATAAATACGGCGCCAATGCCGAGAATTTAATTATCCCCGTGCCTGTCGGTACGGTTATAAAAGATGAGGCGACGGATACGATTATGGCTGATCTCAGCCGTGACGGACAGGAGGCCGTCGTTGCCGCAGGCGGCCGCGGCGGCCGCGGCAATTACCATTTTCGGACGAGTTCGAACCGCACGCCTATATTTGCCGAAAAAGGCGAACCCGGCGTTGAACGCTGGTTGAAGTTGGAACTGAAAGTTCTCGCCGACGTCGGCCTCATTGGCTATCCCAGTGTCGGCAAATCCAGTATTTTGCGCAAAGTGTCGGCTGCGCAGCCGGAAGTGGCCGCTTATCATTTTACCACGCTCAACCCGATTCTCGGGGTAGTCGATCTGGAAGATCAACGGAGCTTCGTTATGGCCGATATCCCCGGTCTCATCGACGGCGCCAGTGAAGGCGTGGGCCTGGGGCATGACTTTTTGCGCCATATAGAACGCACGAAAGTCCTTGTGCATGTTCTCGACGTTTCCGGCACGGAAGGACGCGATCCTGTCGAAGATTTTGAGAATATCAATGCGGAGCTGGCCAAGTACAGTGAAAAGCTGGCTAAGAAACGTCAAATCGTGGCGGCCAATAAGACGGATCTTCTTGGCGGCGACAATGACAATTTAAGCCGCCTGCAGGCGTATATGGACGAACGGCATATGGAAGTCTTTCCCGTTTGTGCCGTCAGCGGAGACGGTCTGCAGTCGCTCCTGGAGAGACTTTGGACATATATTCAGGAATATGAACCGGAGTCGGAAGAGATTGAAGAAGAAGTGCTTTATAAACCGGAAATTAAGGCCGACTTTGAAATAACCCGCGATAAGGACGGCGCTTTTGTCATTACGGGAATGCGCATTGAACGTCTCGTTGCCATGACAAACTTCGGTAATGATGAGTCCGTACGCCGTTTTCAGCGTATCTGGCGGTATATGGAGCTGGATAAGATGTTGAGAGAAGCCGGTATCCGGGACGGTGACACGGTACGCATTTATTCGACGGAATTTGAATATCATCAGTAGAATGTGAGGGCCTATGTTGACAAGCAAAGATAAACGGACTTTAAAAGCGATGGCGAGCCGCTTGCCGTCAGTCGTTCAAATCGGCAAGGACGGGCTCAGCAATCCCGTCATTGACAGCGCCAGAGCGGTCCTTACGGCGCGGGAGCTGATTAAAATCCATGTTCTTAAAAACGCCGATTCGGATATCCGGGAAACGGCGGCCGCCCTGGCCGGTATGCTGGGCGCCGAGGTGGTGCAAACGATCGGTCATTACGGCATCCTCTTTAAAAAAAAGAAGGAAAAGTCGAAATTTGATTTTATCAAAGGATAGATAAAAAGGAGGATACAGTGTTACGCGTATTCCGCGGTTATATCAAAACACTGCGGCAATATGCCGCGGCGCCGAAAACACAATATGAATACAAGCATTACGGGATCTTCCTGGTCATGACGGCTCTTATCGTATTTTTTATTTGGGGAGGCATGTATCTCTGTTATGAAATGTGATCGTATCGGCGTAATGGGAGGTACCTTTAACCCTATTCATATGGGACACCTCATCATTGCCGAAGAAGGGCGTCAACAATTTCAGTTACCTAAAGTACTCTTTGTGCCGTCGTATATTACACCCAACAAAGAAGTACGCGGCGCAACGGCTGAAGAACGGTTGGAGATGGTGCGCCTGGCCACGGCAAATAATCCGTATTTTGAAGTCAGCGATATGGAAATCAAACGCAAAGGCCGGTCGTATACGGTAGATACGTTACGCCGCCTGAAGGACAGGTACGGTCCCCGGTGTACGGTGTACTTTATTTCCGGTACCGATACGGTTGCGGACTTGCCTAACTGGCACGAGCCGGAAGAGGTGCTGAAACTGTGCAAATTCGTCGGTGCCGTAAGGCCGGGCTGTACCGATTCGTTCAGAGAGGTTATTCACTCGTTCGGCAGGCTGGGTGAAAATATTCTGCCTCTTATTGTGCCGGCCGTGGATATTTCCTCATCGGCAGTGCGTCGCCGTCTTGCCGCGGGAAAATCCGTGCGTTATATGATACCTGAAGAGGTATATGCGTATATAAAAGAGAAGAGGGTCTATGATATTCGATAAGGGATTTACGGAAAAATTGAAACTGGATATGGCGGAACGGCTGTCGCCGAAACGCTATAAACATACGCTGGGTGTTGCCGCCGCCGCCGTAAAATTGGCCCATATATACGGTCTTGATGAAGAAAAAGCGGAAGTGGCGGGATTACTGCATGATGCGGAAAAGGAAGCCGGTCTTGAAGAGATGCAGTCTCTTGCCGATTCCCTGTACGCCGATTCTCTGGATCCGGAAATTATGGAGCGGGCAAATCTCCTGCACGGTTATGCGGCGGCCGCATATGCCGTATTAAAATATAATATTCTCGATAAGGAAATCGTCGATGCCATCGCCCATCATACGACGGGCGCAAAAGAAATGAAACCGCTTGAAAAGGTTATTTTCATGGCTGATTATATTGAGGAAAACCGTGATTTTCCCGGTGTCAGCACCTTGCGGAAAATTGCTTTTAAAGATCTGGACAGGGCCGTTTTAGCCGGCTATGACATGACTATCTCTTATCTGCTGCAAGAGGAAAAAACTATATTTACGGGTACGGTCGTTAACAGAAACGCGCTGCTTAACGAAATGCGGCGCTGTCGCGGGAAGTAAAGATATGAAACGGGAAAATAAAAGAAGACCTACGGGGCGTAAACGAAATCATTCGGGGATACATAAGAGCGGCTCGACCGTTCGCAGGATCCTGATTCTTGTATCTGTTGTCCTTCTTGCATCTGTAGCGGTATTTACCTGGCATTCGCGTGATGCCGGCAACCCGTCGCCGACAGGCGGTGACAGCTTCAGCCAGGTAAGCGCCGATGTCCCCGTGTATATGCTTGTCGTCGGCGTGGATGAAGAAAATCCGCAGCAGTGTAATTTTATCGGCGTCGCCGCCGTTAATAAAGAAAAGAAACATATTGACATCATCATGCTGCCGGATAACACGAAAATTGAAGGCCGCAGGGAAAAGGGGCCGCAGACATTGGCTTCAGTCTACAGTGAAGGCGGTATAGTCCTTGTTCAGGCCGTAGTGGAGGATATGTTTCACGTCCCTGTCACCGGGTATGCCGTATTTAAAGAAGACGCGTTTATGAAGCTTATGGATATGAATGACGGCATGAATATGTACGTCGAAAAAAACATGTATCACGCGGACAGCAGCGGTACGGCGGATATCAATATTTTTCAGGGGTATCAGCATTTGAACAGCCGGGAAGCGCTCGGCTATATGCGGTATTTGGACAGTAACGGGACCTTGTCGCGGACGCAGCGGCAGCTGCGCTTTGTCAAGCTTTTTCTGACAGCCCGATTAAAACATTTCGGTATTGTGAATGCTGTTGAGGCGTACCGGTTCTGGAATAATGTGACGTCGAATGTTTCCGCCAAAGATATGGCGCGTTTGGTTTATGCTTTCGGCGGCGCCGACAGTAAGGATATTTCTTTCTATATTCTTCCCGGCGAGTCGTCGCAGTTACATGATGACAAAGCCTTGTCCGACAGTAATTACTGGGTCTATGACCCCATTGAAGTACAGAAGGTTATCGGCCTGACCAACAATGCCCTGGCGGCGGATGTAGCGACCGTTCCCGAACGCCCCGAGCCGGCGGACGATAAGGGCGGGCGCAAAGGGGAGCGTAAGGATACGGCAAAAGACGATATAAAAGACGGAAAAAAGAAGAATACCGATACACATGCAGACGGGAATAAAGTGAATAAACAATAAAGGAGAGCATACATGAATGAAATGAAAGAAGTATACCGAATAGCTGTACAGGCCGCTTATGCCAAGAAGGGCTATGATATTGCCGTCCTTGATATGAGAAGCACGTCACTGATGGCTGATAATTTCGTTATTGTCAGCGCACGGAACGCAAAACAGGCCCAGGCGATAGCCGATAATATAGACGAGTTTTTAAAGAAAGACGGGTATCTTGTCCGCCATAAAGAGGGATATGCCGGCGGGTCGTGGATTCTGCTTGATGCCGGTGAAACGGTCGTTCATATTTTTACGGAAGCGGAGCGGGAATACTACGGCCTGGAAAATGTCTGGGCCGATGTTGAACGCATTCCTTTTGACGGTGAGCAATATGAGTAGCCCTTTACAGGAAAATACGATTGCCACGCTGAAAGTTCTGCGGCTCAGCGAGGCCGGCGCCTTCCTCGACGGCCGGACGGGAAATACGAATGACGATATCCTTCTCCATAAAAACCAGCAGACCGATGAAGTAAAGATCGGTGACAACGTAACCGTGTTTCTCTATCATGATCCGTCGGGCCGCCTTACAGCCAGTATGCGTCTGCCTAAAATTAAAACAGGTCAGATCGGGTATGCCCCGGTCATCAATACGACCCGTTTCGGCGCTTTTGTCGATGTCGGCACGGAACGGGGGATATTTATGCCGTTTGCGGAAATGAGGGGACGTCCTAAAGAAGGGGAATATATATGGGTGAAATTGTACGAGGATAAATCGCAGCGCCTTGCCGTGACCATGGAGGTGGAAGATGAAATGCGCCGCGCCTCCGTGGCGGCGACAGACGCTAAGGTCGGCGATTGGGTAGAAGGCGCCGTCTACAATATGACCGAGCAGGGCGCCTATTTAATGACTCGCGAGCGGTGGATCGCTTTTTTACACCGCAGCGAGTGGCGGGGACCGGTTATGATCGGGCAAATGGTGAAGGGCCGTATTACTTTTCTGCGTGATGACGGCCGTATTAATATTTCCTTGCGTAAAGTTAAAGAAGCGGCCCTTACTGATGACGGCGTGAAAATTATGGAGCTGCTTACGGCCCGCAACGGCAAGATGCCCTATTGCGATAAGACGGATCCCGCCGTCATAAAAAGTAAGTTCGGGTTAAGTAAAGCCGCCTTTAAACGCGCGCTCGGCCATTTGATGAAAGAAGGAAAAATCCGGCAGGAAGGCGGCTGGACCTACATGAAGGAAGACCGGACATAGTATTCGTTTTAGGAGGGAGAGTTATGCAATATAGAAGCACGCGTTCAGGCGAAACGGTGACGGCCGCGTATGCTCTGCTGCACGGGCTTGCGGACGACGGGGGCCTTTATGTTCCCGAGAGTTTCCCGGTCAATGTACTGACCTATGAAGATCTGGAAGGTGCATCGTATCAGAAACTGGCGGGCCGTGTACTATCTCATTTCTTTACCGATTTTACGTCAGAAGACCTCAGTGCCATGATTGCGGCAAGTTATAATGCCGAAACATTCAGAGATGAACGTATTGTTCCGCTCCATTCCCTTGATACGGACGTGTCCGTCGCGGAACTGTTCCACGGGCGCACATTGGCGTTTAAAGATCTGGCCCTGTCTTTGTTTCCTCATTTACTGACAGCCGCCAAAAAAAAAGAAAGAGAAGAGAGGGAAATCCTCATTTTGACGGCTACCAGCGGCGATACGGGCAAGGCCGCTCTCGAAGGCTTTAAAGATGTGGCAGGCACCGATATTATGGTTTTTTATCCGTCGGAAGGCGTCAGCCCGATACAGAAAATACAAATGCAGAAGCAGCGGGGAGAAAACGTAAAGGTGGCGGCGATCCGCGGGAATTTCGATGATGCCCAGGCCTTTCTGAAACGTGTGTTTACGGATAAAACCGTCAATGCTTATGCGAATACGCGGGGTATCATGTTTTCCAGTGCCAACTCCATCAATATCGGACGGCTTTTACCGCAGGCGGTTTACTATGCTTCCACGTATGCCGCGTTGGTTGACAACGGCAGCATCAACGCGGGGGAATGCTTTGATATAGTCGTGCCGACCGGTAATTTCGGTAATATTTTAGCGGCGTATTTTGCTAAAAAAATGGGGATTCCTATCGGGCAGCTGATTTGCGCATCCAATAAAAATAAGGTTTTGGCCGATTTTTTTGAAACGGGCACATATAATATGAACCGGCCCTTCTACACGACGGCCAGCCCGTCCATGGATATTCTTCTTTCCAGTAATTTTGAACGTTTCCTTTATTATTTAAGCGGCTGCGATCCGGACAAAGTGGCCGCCCGGGAAAAAAATCTTCTCGCAACGGGCACCTTGACGATCAGTGACGAAGAAATGAAGGAGGTACACGAAACCTTTGCCGGCGGCTGGATTGATGATGCCGAAACGAAACATATCATCAATCATACATTTAATGATCGCATGTACCTTCTCGATCCGCACAGTGCGGTAGCCTACGGCGTGTATTTAAAACGCAGGCGGCAGGGCCTTACGTCGGGCCGCCATACGGTTATCATGGCGACCGCGCATCCTTATAAGTTTCCGCCCGTTATTTGTGAAGCGCTGGCCGTCCCGGCCGCCGCCGATCCGTTCGGGGATCTGGAACGTCTTCGGGCGCTGTCGTCCATCCCCGTCCCGGAACCGTTGCGACAGCTGGAAGAGTTGCCGTTCAGGTTTACGGAGGTCATCGACAAAAAAGAGATGGCGCAAAGCGTGACTGCTTTTGTTGATACAGTGAGCGGAAAAAAAGAAAAGCGGGGATCGATTTGAACAGAGGCGTAATTTATGCTGTCCTGGCGGCCCTTTCCTTCAGTCTTCAAAATGCGACCGTCAAAGAATTGTCCGTTACAATGGGGACTGGGGAAATTGCTTTTTTCCGCGGTACCTTGAGTGCGATTATTATCATCGTGCTGATGAAAATACAGGACGTGCATTTTTCTCATGAAGACAGGCCGACATTGATCTTACGCGGTATTTTCGGCGGGTTGGGGATGATTTGTCTTTTTTACGGCCTGCGCGGCGTTCCTTTGGCCGACGCGTCTATTTTATCGCAGCTTTCGGCCTTCTTCGTGATGCTGTTTGCAGCCGTTTTTCTCAAAGAATTGATTCCTAAAGGAGCAATTTTGCCGCTTGCCGTTATTGTCTGCGGTGCGTCTCTCGTTGTCAGGCCGTGGCATTTTGACGCGTTTAACGTGTACTCTCTCTTTGTCCTGGCTCAGGCCGTCCTGGCGGCAGCGGCTTATACGACCGTGAGCAGGCTGACCGCTTCGGGAAAGCACCATCAATATGAAATCGTCCTTTATTTTCTCATTTGTGCCGCCATTGCCGGCGCCGTCCTCATGGGCAGAGATTTCCGGATGCCTGATATGACGGAATGGGGATTCTGTATCGCCTTGGGCATATTTTCGGTATTGGGACAAATCTGGATTACCCGCTCCTATATGTACGGTAATGCCGTCGTTGTCAGCTTTGTAGCGTATATTGCCGTTTTTTTCAATTCCCTCTGGGGGTACGTTTTTTACGGCGAGATCATGACTGCCATGACCTTAACGGGCGGCGTTCTGATTATAGGCGGCTCCATGTATCTGACGAAGTTGAAGCACGACAGGATCTCGGCGAGAAATAAAGCAGGGGCATAACCCTTTTGAGGATATAAAAAAGGAGCTGAAATGTACCGGCATCCGCTCGTTAGCATCGGGGCCAACTTTTGGGGCGGTACAAAAAAGCTCCTTTTTTTTATAACTTCTCCGACGGCGGCAGTTCGTCCGGTGTCGAACAGAACAGAAAATCCGGATTGCGTTCTCTGATCCAGCCGGCCTGCCACTCATTGGCAATTAATAAGACCGTGCGCTGTTTGTGGTCTTTAACGATCATGGCGCTGTCAATATTTTTCAAGTCCGTATATTTTCGGGTTTCAGAATAAATCCATTTTGCCACGGTATAAGACAGACGGTTCATTTCCAACGTAACGCCGTATTCGTGGAGCAGTCTGTGTTCAAGCACTTCAAACTGCAGCTGGCCGACGGCGCCGACAATATAGCTTTCCAGGGAACCGGGGTTTTCATAAATTTGCACGGCCCCTTCTTGGGCAAGTTGAGTCATGCCTTTTAAGAACTGTTTGCGCTTCAGCGAATCTTTTGCCCGTATCCGGGCAAAAAGCTCGGCCGGGAAGGTAGGGAAGTCGGCAAAGGTAACCTGTTTTTTTCCGGCGTAAAGCGTATCGCCCACGCCCAGAGAAGAGCTGTCGAAGACCCCGATAATATCTCCGGGCCAGGCGTCTTCGACCATGGTGCGCTCTGTGGCCAGAAACTGCTGCGGCTGCAGGAGACGGAGCTGTTTGCCGGACTGTCTGTGCGTTACGGTCATACCTTTTTCGAATGTACCGGAGCAGATGCGCATAAAGACGATACGGTCATGATGCTGAGGGTTCATGTTGGCCTGGATTTTAAAGATAAACGATGTGAACTGTTCGTCCGTCGGCTCGACCGTTCTTTCTTTTGCCTGCCGCGGCTGCGGCTGCGGGGCCAGTTCGAGGAATTTTTCCAAAAACGGTTTTACGCCGAAGTTTGTCATGGCGGAACCGAAGAACATAGGCGTGAGCGTGCCGTTCTTTATTTTTTCCATAGAAAATTCGTCGCCTGCCGCGTCCAGCAGTTCAATGTCGTCGATAAGGGAGCGATGGACCTCTTCCGACAGCAGTTCTTTAAATGCGGGATCGGCGGCGGAACCCTTGGTGGAGGATAATTTACGCTGCCCGTGATTCGTGTCTTTGGCAAAAAGTTCTATAGATGACGTCGTGCGATCGTAAATGCCTTCGTAACTGCCGTTAACGCCGAGGGGCCAATTCATGGGATACGCATGAATGCCGAGGACAGTTTCGATTTCGTCCATTAAATCGAACGGATTGCGACCGAAGCGATCGATTTTGTTGATGAAAGTAAAGATGGGGATGCCTCGTTCACGACAGACTTTAAACAGCTTCTTCGTCTGTTCTTCAACCCCCTTGGCGACGTCGATAAGCATAACGGCACTGTCGGCGGCCATGAGCGTGCGGTACGTGTCTTCACTGAAATCCTGATGGCCCGGCGTGTCGAGGATATTGATACGGCGGCCTTCATAATCAAACTGCAAAACGGAGCTGGTTACGGAAATGCCGCGCTGTTTTTCAATTTCCATCCAGTCCGAAACCGCGTGTTTAGCCGTTTTTCGCGCTTTTACGGAACCTGCCAGATGGATAGCGCCGCCGTAAAGGAGGAGCTTTTCGGTCAAAGTGGTTTTTCCCGCGTCGGGATGCGATATAATGGCAAAGGTTCGCCGTTTATTTACTTCTTCAATTAAGGACATGGGACACCTCGTCAGTCTGTTCTGAAAGTATGCAAGTACTACTTATTATATAAGGTTTTGCAGGGAGTAGCAAGATTTTAAACCGTTCCGCCGACAGGGAAGAAGCAAGTATCGTTCCTGTTGATAAAAGTCTGACCGGAAAACGCCGTTGTGTTATAATGGTAAAAATTCAGTTTATGAGGTGTTTTATGAGAATTTTACATTGTCTGTCCCAATTGCCGATGAAGACGGGCAGCGGCGTTTACTACGATACCGTCATTGCTTACATGCGGCAGTTCGGGCATGAAAATGCCGCTCTCTACGGGGTACAGGAACCGTTTGCTCCGGCGCCGGCCTGTTCAATGGTCTTCCCCGTACAGTTTAATACGGATAGCCTGCCGTTTCCCGTTCCCGGAATGAGTGACGAAATGCCTTATCCTTCGACTGTCTACAATGAAATGACGGATGAGCGGATAACTGTCTATCGTACCGCGTTCCGCCGTCGTCTGGAAGAGGCGAAAAGAATCTTTCAGCCGGATGTCGTTATTTCGCATCATCTTTTTATTATGACGGCCGTCGTGCGGGACGTGTTCCCGGATACTCCCGTTATCGGCGTAAGCCACGGCACGGACCTGCGGCAGCTGAAAAAACATGAGCGTTTCAGGCAGTATGTATCTGCGGCGGCGGAATTGGAGGCCTATTGGGCGCTCGGCAAAAATGATAAAAAATGTATAGCCGAACTCTTCGGCATACCTGCAAAGCGAATAAAAATTATGGGCGGCGGCTTTAAGGATTCCGTTTTTTTTGCCGAGGAACCCGGACCGGAGAAACGGGAACGGTTGATTAAAAAGGCTCCGCTTGTTGTCTATGCCGGAAAAATTTCCCGTTCAAAGGGGATCTTTGAATTCGTTCAGGCCTTTGCGGGAGCGCAAAAAGAATTTTCGCGGCGTCATCGGACGGAGCCTGCACGGCTTTTATACATCGGCAACGGGACGGCGGAGCAGATCGATGAACTGAAACGTCTGTCGGGATATTGTCCGGATCTGGCTTTTCGGCCGGCTATGCTCCAGCCCGAATTGGCGGCTCTTTTGCGCCAGGCCGATTTTTATGTGCTGCCTTCTTACTACGAAGGCATCGCTCTTACGGCGGTTGAAGCCATGGCCTGCAATTTACCTGTCATTACAACTGAAATCGCGGGTCTCATGGAGCTGCTCGGACCGGTTGTCAATGCTTCCGGCTTCATTGAATATGTCGAATTACCGCGGCTTTATGAGGTGGATAAGCCCGTTGAAGAAGATATACCGGCTTATATAGGCCGGTTGACAGAGGCCGTATTGCGTCAATTCGAACAATGGGCCGCCGGAAAATCCATGCCGCCGGAAGTGAGAAAGGAAGTGGAGAGTCATTCCTGGCACGAGATCGTCAAGCGAATGGAAGGTGAGCTCAGGACGCTGGTCCAAGCATAATCGTTACGGCTGTCCTGCCTTTGCGCTGCAGGCCGTTTACCCTTATAATTACTGTAATATGATTTTCTCAATGAGGTGGAATGATGGCTGAAAGTTCTTCTTTATGGACCCGTAATTTCATTTTAATGACGGCGGCTAACGGTCTTCTCTTCGCCAATTTTCACAGTCTTGTCCCGACGATGGCTATGTATGCCGCGTCGCTCGGCGCATCGGGCGGCGAGATCGGGGTTATAACGGGTATTTTCGCCGTTTCCGCCATTTTTGTGCGATTTTTTACGGATGAACTGGTCAGACGCTGGGGCAGACGGCTTTGTTTTTTCGGAGGTCTGTTCTGTTCTGTAGCGGCGACAACGGGATATGTCTTGTTTCCCGAATTTCATGCCTTGTTGGCCGCGCGCATTCTTCACGGGTTCGGCTTCGGCCTGAGCACCACCTTTGCCGCCGCTCTGGCTGTTGAAATAGTGCCTCCCGCACACCGGGGCGAAGGGTTGGGATATTTCGGCCTCGGCAATACCGTTTCCATGGGTACGGCGCCGGCTGTGGGCGTGGCCGTTTTGACAAGCGTCGGGGCGTTTGCCCTTTTCGGGTTGTCGACGGCGTTTATCATCTTATCCATTGTGCTTTTCCAGGCGTGTCTGCGCGGCTGTTGTCCTCCCGAACGAAACGTTTGCTCGGGGAAACCGCATATACCGCTGCGGGAACGGGTTGTTGAGCCGGGAACGGGCATTGCGGCTCTATACTCCGTGATCTTCGGTTTCGGCTTCGGCAGCGTTAATACATATCTGCCGCTGACGGCTTTGGAATTGGGAATAGAAGGCAGCGGCATGTTTTTTGTTTTCGGCACCGCCTTTACCTTTCTTTCCAGATTGATCGGGGGAAAACTGTACGACAGGCGGGGACCGTTTTTTGTTATTTTGCCCGGTGCCGTGCTTTATGCTGCCGCCTTGTATATAGTGATTGAAGCGCAGAATCTGCCTGTGCTGCTTGGTGCTTCCGTCTTTTACGGGCTCGGCGCCGGTCTTCTCATGCCGTCCCTCATGACCTGGATTTTCACGCTTGTATCTGCCGAGCGGCGGAACGGGGCGAGTGCGACCTTTTATAATATGATGGATCTGGGGACCTGCCTGGGTATTGTTTTATTAGGGATCCTGGCCGGTTTTACGGGATATGTCAAGATTTTTAATATAGTATTTGCAGTGTTCGTCATTTTTGTTATGCTTATAGTGGCAACATGGTATAGGAAAAGAAACTGTCGGCAAGAGTAAGTTTCCCGTTACCCGGAAAAAACTCCGTGAACGGTTGGTGCTGCTCCGTCCGTACCGGTTTACATATAGCGGTAAACGGGGGCATAATTTTTTTATTATTTACACTGTACGCATATTGCTTTATAATTTAACGTGAATGGAGATATTTTTATTTCTTTAATACGGCGCATGGGATACCGGTCGTAAAAGTAAAGAGAGGATGATGAAAATGACTCAGCTCACGACGGCGGAAGTGACGGAACAATATACGCGACGGCCTGTCTGGGTAGAAATCGATCTGGACAGAGCGGCGCGCAACATGCAGGAAATTCGTAAGATTACCGGCCCGGATCGGCTTATTACGGCTGTCGTCAAAGCCGATGCCTATGGTCACGGCGCGGTGACGATGGCTGAGGTTTTTTTGGAAAACGGTGCCGATCGGTTGGCTGTTTCCAGCCTGGATGAAGGCGTAGAACTGCGGCGTGCCGGAATAGATGTGCCTGTTCTCATCCTGGGGCACACGGCCGGTGAACGGGCGGAAGAGTTGATTTCCAACGATATTGATGCCGCCGTTTTTACGTATAGGGATGCGAAAGCTTTTTCCGATAAAGCCGTTGAACTGGGCAAAAAGGTGAAATTCCATATTGCCGTCGATACGGGGATGGGACGCATCGGCTATGTACCGTCGCCCGGTGCGGTAGGCGAGGTGAAGGAAATCGCGGCGCTGCCGAATGTCGTTATGGAAGGCATTTTCACTCACTTCAGTGAAGCCGATATTAAGGATAAGACATGGGCCAATGAACAGTACAAACGCTTTGCCGATTTTGTTGATGCCCTGAAAAAGGCCGGTGTCACCTTTAATGTTTGCCATTGCTGTAACAGCGCGGGAACACTTGAATTGCCTGATTTTCATCGGGATATGATTCGCCCCGGCATTATTCAGTACGGCTATGATGTATCCGATGAAGTGCTTGTCGATCCGGATAAAATCAAACCGGTTATGAGTTTCCATTGCTGTATCAGTCATATTAAAACCATATATGAGGGCGATACGGTCGGATACGGCCGCCACTTTAAGGCGGAAAAGCCGACGAAAATAGCAACATTGCCCGTCGGTTATGCTGACGGCTATGCGCGTATCCTTTCGCGTAATACGGATGTATTGATCCACGGCAAGAGGGCGCCTCAGGTGGGCAATATCTGCATGGATCAGTGTATGGTCGATGTCACGCATATTCCCGATGCGAAAGTCGGTGACGAAGTCGTTCTCTTCGGTGAGCAGGACGGCGCGGTTATCCCGTTGAGCGAACTTGCCGAAAAAATGCACACCATCGTTTACGAGCTGACATGCAATATCAGCCGCCGTGTGCCGCGAGTATATGTAAGAGGCGGAAAGATTGTTAAACGGGTGGAATACCTGACGCATAAATAAGGTCGGGTTATAACGGCAGTCTCTGCGAAAAACGGGGCTGCCGTTTTTATATAACAACACATTTGTAAAGGAGAGAATTATTTATGCAGGAATTTCAAGCTTTTCTAACGGCAACCCCCGTGTTCGCCCTCTTCATCCTGTGCGCGCTGTACGCTGTCGGTGAATTCGTGGGGACTTACACAAAAGCGTGGGTGCCGTCGGTTTTTGTTATTGCCGTCTTGTTCCTCGTCGGCTATTGGACATTTTTACCGAAAGACGTTGTCAAAATAGGCGGGCTGGGCGCCCCTTTGGGCGGCATTATCGCCATTATGATGGTCATCGTGCATATGGGGACGGCCATCAGCCTGAAAGAATTGGGCAAACAATGGAAAATTATCATCGGTTGTCTGGCCGGGCTTGCCGGTATGATTATTTTTTGTTTGATTCTCGGTTTTACGGATGTCATTGATTTTAATTATATCATTGCCGGCCTGCCGCCTTTGACGGGCGGTATCGTTGCCGCCACTATGATGCAGGCTGCCGCGCAGGAACTGGGGCTTGAAAAGGTAGCGGTTCTGGCTATCTGCATGTATGTCTGCCAGGGATTTGCGGGATACCCGTTAACCGCCGTTATGCTGAAAAAAGAAGGCAATCGCCTTCTTAAGGCCTATCGGAACGGGGAGATGACGGATACCGCGGACAGCGGCGCCGTGGATGAAGCTAACGGCAAAATGGCGGAAACGGGCGGGACACTTAAGAAAAAGCCGTTCCCCCGGATTCCGGATAAATATTATTCCGTTACGTATTCACTGGCTACCATTTGTCTTATTGCCACGCTTTGCATTGTCGTCGGCAACTGGACCAAGTCGTTCATGGGCGCCTATGCCGTTAATCCGGCCGTACTCGGCCTTGTTTTCGGTATTATCGCCACGGAGCTGGGCTTCCTGCGTTCGAACATTCTCGTGCAGAACGGTTGTTTTAATTTTATTATGTTTATTGTCATGATTTTTATCTTTAACGGTTTAAACAGCGCTTCACCGACACTGCTGGCAGGGATTCTCGGACCTATGGTGCTGATCATTATCGTCGGCGTTATCGGCATGGTCCTTTTTTCCTATGTAGTATCCAAATTCTTGAAAATCAGCTCGTACATGGCTATTGCCGCCAGCTTGACGGCCCTCTACGGCTTCCCGCCGAACTACGTGTTAACCGATGAATGCACGACGGCGCTGGCGGAAACGGCGGAAGAAAAGAAGTTTTTAATGAATGCCATGCTGCCGCAGATGATCGTCGGCGGGTTTGTAACGGTCACGATCACTTCCGTTATTATCGCATCGCTCTTTATCCCGCTCCTGCAACCGTAAATTCTAGGAGGGAAACGGTATGAATTTCAAAGATATAATGAACGATTATACAGACTATATCATCTCTGTGCGCCGGGAACTTCACAGAGTGCCGGAACTCAGTTTTGCCGAACAGAAAACAACGGCCCTTATCGGTGAAAAACTGGCGGAAATGGGTATTCCCTTCACGATTAATCCGGCCCGGAATACGGGCCTCGTCGGCGTCATCAGCGGCGGTAAGCCCGGCCCCGCGGTGGCGCTCCGTGCCGATATCGACGCCTTGCCCGTGCTTGAAGATACAGGCCTGGAGTTTGCTTCCGAAAATAAAGGCGTCATGCATGCCTGCGGCCATGATAATCATATGGCCATGCTGCTTGGCGCCGCCAAGATGCTCATGTCTGTAAAGGATGTGCTGAGCGGCACGATATATCTGGTTTTTCAGCCCGGTGAAGAGGTCGGTACGGGCGCTCCGTACATGATGGAATTCGGCGACTGGTTCGAAAAGACGGGGGCTATCTTCGGCGCTCACCTGTGGTGCACGTTCCCGTCCGGAACCGTAGGCTCGCGTAAGGGCGAGATCATGGCGGCTACGGAAAAATTTACCATTGATATCAGCGGAAAGCAGTCGCACGGTTCCCAGCCTCAGCTGGGGGTGGACGCCGTCTGCATCGCGGCGGCGACGGTAATGAATATTCAGGCCATCGTCGCCCGCCAAATCAGCCCGCTTGATTCGGTTGTCGTTACAGTCGGCACCGTCAATGCCGGCGACCGCTGGAATATTGTCGGCGGGGAAGCCCATATTGAAGGCACCGTACGTCATTTCAATTCGGAAATCAGTAAGAAAGTAAAGGATTCTCTCCGCTCTATTGCGGAGAATACCGCGGCCGCCTACGGCGGTTCGGCGACGCTTCAGTATGAACGCATCGTTCCGGCGACCATCAATGACGACGATGCAACCGCTTTTATCGGCAAAGCGGTCGCACAGGTGCTCGGTGACGGAGCGTACTTTGAATGTGAAAAGAATATGGGCAGCGAAGATTTTTCTTATTTCCAGGAAAAAAAGCCGGGCGCGTATTTCTTTATCGGCAATTATAACGAAGCCGAGGGGACGGTTTACTCCAATCACAGCAATCACTTCACCTCCGATGAAGGCGTGCTTACCGGCGGGGCGGCCGTATTCGCGCAGATCGCGGTTAACTGGCTGGCGGCTCATAAGCGGGCGTAGTATTGCTCTGAAACGAATAATGTGATATACTGAACAAAATAATAATAAAAGCTAGGGGAGCCGTAAACGGCTGAGAAAAGACACTTTGACCCTTTTACCTGATGTAGATAATCCTACCGTAGGGAAGCTTAACAGGACTTCTTTGTGAAAGAGCGGCTTACCTGCACGGGTAAGCCGCTTTTAGCATGAGGAGGATGTAAAGATGACAGCGTATACAACACAAATGGATGCAGCACGCAAGGGGATTGTTACCGAACAAATGAAAATCGTTGCGGCAAAAGAACAAATGGAGGTGAAAGAATTGACGGCCCTGATGGCGGAAGGCAAAGTCGTTATTCCCGCCAACAAGGTTCACACCGCGCTCTCACCGGAAGCCGTAGGCATGAAATGCCGCACGAAGATCAATGTGAATTTGGGCGTTTCGAAGGATCAGAACAATTACGAAGAAGAGCTGCAAAAGGTGCAGAACGCTATTTCCATGAAAGCGGAAGCCATCATGGACCTCAGTAATTTCGGCAAGACCCGCGAATTCAGGCGGCGTCTTGTCGGCATGTCGACAGCTATGATCGGGACCGTGCCCATGTATGATGCGGTGGGGATGGTGGAAAAAGATTTAAAGGATATTTCTGTCGAAGAATTTTTCAGCGTCGTTGAGCAGCACGCCGCGGATGGCGTTGATTTTATGACGATTCACTGCGGCATGAACAGGAAGACGGCGGAACGGATTAAAGCCAATCCCCGTTTGACAAACATCGTTTCCCGCGGCGGTTCGCTTCTCTTTGCCTGGATGGAAATGAACGATCAGGAAAATCCTTTTTATGAACATTACGAACGCCTTCTTGATATTTGTGAGACCTATGACGTAACCTTGAGTCTCGGCGACGCCTGCCGGCCCGGGTGTACTCACGATGCGACGGACGCCGCGCAGATAGAAGAGCTTATTACGCTCGGCGAATTGACCAGGCGTGCGTGGGAACGGAATGTCCAGGTTATGATTGAAGGACCGGGCCATATGGTCTTAACTGAAATTGCGGCTAATATGAAATTGGAGAAGCGCCTCTGTCACAATGCGCCTTTCTATGTGCTGGGCCCTCTCGTTACGGATATAGCCCCCGGTTATGACCATATTACAAGTGCCATCGGCGGTGCCGTCGCAGGTTCATGCGGCGCCGATTTCCTGTGTTATGTAACACCGGCGGAACATTTGCGCCTTCCCGATGTCAACGATGTCAGGGAAGGGATTATTGCGGCGCGTATTGCGGCTCATGCAGCCGATCTCGCCAAAGGTATACCCGGAGCTCAGGCCTGGGACGATGCCATGAGCAAAGCCCGTGTCGACGTGGACTTCGAGACGATGATTTCCCTGGCTGTTGACCCCGTAAAAGCGCGCGAGTATTACGAATCGAGCACGCCTGAATGTGAGGGGACGTGTACGATGTGCGGTAAAATGTGTCCGGCCAGAACCATGAAGAAAATCCTGGCCGGTGAAGATGTGTCCATTCGCTGATGCTGTCGGGAGAATGACCGCCTGTAACGGGAGACGGGAATATGATACGTATTCCCGTCTCTTGTATATTTGCGGGGACTAACGTATTATATAGGTAAACTGTGGAAAGGAGGCCTGCCCATGTACTGCCGGCATTGCGGCCAGCCTGTCCGGGACAGTGATTCCTTTTGTTCCCGCTGCGGCGCGATAATCAGTAAAAACGACACGGCCCCGTCAGGATTTCCCGTACGGTCTTTGATAGAACGGTACTTACCGACGGAAACGAAAAAGTACGGCGCCTATATCTTTTTACTGTACATTTCCGTATTACTGACATTCAGTGAAACCGTTGTCGACGCTTACGGCACCGTGCAGAATGAGGGAACCGTCACGCTTGTCGCGGCGGGAGCCGGCCTCGTCTGTACCGTTCTGAGCGCGGCCGTTTCCATTTTCGAATTAGGTATATTTGTATATATACTCATGACGGGGCGGGTTTTCCGGCTCTTTCTGAAAACACTTATCGGCGCGTTTGTCTCATGGATAATTTATGCCGTCTCGCTCGCTCCGGAATTGGGAGACGGACGTATCTATATCGCTGTTTTTTGGCTTTTCCTTATAGGGGTGTCAACGGTAAAAAACAGAGTATATATCAAGCAGGTGGCGCGGGAATGGCGGTACGCCGTATATGCCGCGGTCATGCCCGTCCTTTTGTCCGTCATCATCGTCATTGCCGGATTTTTGGGATTTGAATACGCTCTTTTCTTTTCGGACGCCGCGGAAGATGCGGCAGGCGCGTTCTTCTTCATTATTTTTACAGTCGGCAGTTATCTTTTCCTGTATGTTCTTGTCTATCAATATATTTTCCTGAGGGAAAAACATAAGGGGACGCGTTTTCTTGATATGTGGTGCAATATGAGCCTGATCCCCCTTCTGCTTCTGTATATGACGACCTCCTTTACGTCCCTGATCCCCCTGGACGGGACAGGCGCCGGATCGCTGGCGGCGGAGTTCGTGCGGGCGAAAAAGGAGAGAGGGGATATAAGAACGCAGTGATTCCCCGTTATTTACGTTTGCCAGATCAGTACGAGAGGCAGGCCGAATTCTTTTTTGAACGATTTCGTGTACTGCTGCATTGCGTAGTCGGCGCTTTCATAAGGAACGCCGTTTTTGGCTTTTAAGAGGATAACGACGGCATTGTCGTCTATTTTGACATCAATATTTTCCACTATATTTTCGTATGAATGGTCCGACGCTTCGGCCAGGGCGAGGAGGACGGACATTTTCCGTATAATCGCCCAGTCTTCTTCCGTCGGTATATTCGCATACCTGTAGGCACGCTGGATTTTGCGGCTGATGCCGTGATGGAAGCCGGCAATAAAGGCGGCCGTCATTTGCTCTGGCTGGGTCATGCCGTAGAGGGGAGCATGGCCGATAATAAAGGCGGAATGCCGTGCATGGTTGTAAAAATTGACGCGTTTCCCCACATCGTGGAGAAGCGCGGCCGTAATGAGCAGTTCACGCACTCTGTCGCCCAAGCCGTGAAGCGGGCGCAAGCCGTCAAAGAGCATAGCCGCGACTTTGGCAACCTGTTCCGCATGAGGTCGATTGAAATTATCCAGGTTATTCAGGTAATTGTTAACGCTGAATTCGAGAATCCTGTCGAAGCGGGGACTCTTCATGTGATAGTAGCCGGCATAATATTCATAAAGCAGGCCTTCCCTGAGCCCGCACCCGCTGACAATGAGTTCGCTGCTGCCCGAAAGCTCGAAAATCGTTTTGATAACGGCCCCGCCGGCAACGATAACATCGGCCCGTTCGCTTGAAAGGCCGGGAATTTTTTTGCGATTGCCGCTGCTGCGGGAGGATACCAGGGTAAATATTTCTTCAAAATGCGGTTCGCTGAGAATGTAATTGTGGATAGTCGGCAATTCATAATTATGTGCCCGCTGATCCATTTTTGCAAAATTACGCGCCGTGCCGCCGATTCCGACGAGCGGCAGGTCAGCATCGCACAGCCATTTGACTTCCCCTAAGGTTTTGCGCAGATATTTGAGACATGCCGTTAACGTTTCCCCGCTTACACTGCGGGACATGTCGAATTTTTCCGTAATCGTGACGGCGCCGACAGGGACGGAGACGGAGTGGATGATTTCCCGGTTTTTTACGAGCGTCATTTCCACACTGGCGCCGCCAAGGTCAAAAATAAGGCAGTCCTTTATGTCTATCGTATTAATGGCCCCTAAATAGCCGAGGTAAGCTTCACGTTTACCGGGGATGATTTCCATGTCGATCCCCGTTTCCGCTTTAATGCGTTCCAGAAACCGCATCCCGTTGGAAGCATTGCGTACGGCCGCCGTCGCTACGGCAAGGCATTTACGGATCCCCTTTATATCCATTAAATGCTTGTATACGCGCAGGCTCTTCAATGCCTTTTCCATGCCTTCTTCCGTGAGTGCGCCCGTCACGTTAAGCCCCTGTCCGAGCCGAATCGTCTCTTTATCCTGATAGACAAAGGAGAACGCGCCGTTGTCTTTGATTTGGGCTACAACGAAACGGATTGAGTTGGAGCCCATGTCGATAATGGCTAATTGTTCCATCAGTACCTCGTTTCCGAAATGTAGTAGAAGCACTTTTATTGTACAAATAAATGGCAAAAAGATAAAGACTCAGTTTATGACCTTCTGCAGTGACCGTGTTCCCGCGATCCGCTCCGTGAACAGGCATAAGACGCATGAAAAAAGGCTCATACTGTATTATACTGTATATAAGCATATGTATTGCCGGGAGCCGTTTTATATTGCGGCGGAAAGGAAAGTGAGCCCCTATGATGCTGACAAAAGGAACGAATTTCCTCAATCGGGAATGTACGTGGGTAAATTTTAACGAACGAGTTTTACATGAAGCGGATGATGACAAGAATCCGCTTCTTGAAAAGCTGAATTTCCTGGCCATCAGCGCTTCCAACCTGGATGAATTTTTCATGATTCGCATGGCCGGCGTAAAACATCTTATTGAAAGCGGTATAAAACATATTGATATGGCCGGCATGTCGCCGACGGAACAATTCGATGCCATTGAAGAGATGGTTCACAGACAGGTAAGCGAACAATATGAGTTTTTCGAAAAGATCAAGGACGGATTAAAAGAAAAAGGCATTGTCCTTGCGTCCGTAGATGGTCTGAATGACGGCGAACGGACATGGCTTGACGATTACGTGGAACGGGAAGTGTATCCTGTGGTCACCCCTTTGGCCGTTGATGCGAGCCATCCCGTGCCGTTTCTAACAAGCCTGTCACTTAATCTGGCCGTTCTCTTGCGGCGTAAGAACGACGGCACCGGTGTAAAGGCGGCCGTATTTCCCGTGCCTACGGGCGTATCGAAACGGATCATCGCCCTTCCGCCGGAAGGACGGACGCATAAATTCGTCCTTCTGGAAGATGTGCTGAGCGCCTATGCCGGTATCTTTTTCAGAGGCTGTGAAATCCTTGAGACGGTAGCCTTCCGCATAACGAGAGATGCCGATTTGGAAATCAACAATGAAGCGGAAGACCTTTTGACGGAAATAAAAAAATCGTTGAAGAAACGCCGTAAAGGCGCTGCCGTGCGCTTGGAAGTTTCTTCGCACGCCAGCCGCACGATTAAGCATTTTTTAAAGTCCGTATTACGGTTGCATGAAGGCGATGTGTATTCCATTCCCGGCCCGTTGGACTTAAAAGCTTTTTTCGCGCTTACGGGACTTGCCGGTTTCGAGGAGCTGCACTATCCTGCCGCCGTACCGCAGCCGGTTAAGGACTTGTTGCCCTTTAGCGGGCAAAGTATATGGGACAGTATTCGTACGCAGAATATAATGATGCATCACCCTTATGAAACTTTTGCGGCCGTTGACGCGTTTATCTGTATGGCCGCAAAAGATCCGCAGGTCCTGGCCATCAAGCAGACTCTTTACAGGGTCAGCGCCAAATCGGCTATTATCGCCGCCCTCGCCGATGCCGCGAGAAACGGTAAACAGGTGACGGTCCTTATGGAAGTCAAGGCCCGTTTTGATGAAGAAAACAACATCAATATGGCCCGCCGTCTGGAAGAAGCGGGCTGTCACGTTATTTACGGCATAGTCGGGCTGAAGACGCATTCCAAAATCACCCTGGTGGTCCGGCGGGAAAAGGACGGCATCCGCCGTTATCTCCACCTGGCGACGGGTAACTATAACGGGAAGACGGCCCGCATTTACACGGACGTAGGTATTTTCACGTGTGATCCTCTCATGGGCATGGACGCGTCCGCTTTTTTCAATGTCCTTTCCGGTTACTCCGACGCGCCGCAGTGGCATAAACTGGGCGTCGCTCCCTTTGATTTGCGTGAACGGCTTTATGAAGCGATCGACAGGGAAATCAAGTGGGTTGGAGAAGGAAAGAAGGGCCTTATTGTGGCCAAAATGAATTCCCTCGTTGATAAAAAGGTCATTAACCGGCTCTATGAGGCGTCGCAGGCCGGCGTTGTCATCCGTCTTATCATCCGCGGCATCTGCGTTCTCCGTCCCGGTCTTGCGGGGGTCAGCGAAAATATTACCGTTCACAGTATTGTCGGCAGATTTCTTGAACACAGCCGCCTCTTTTACTTTTATAATAACGGGGAGGAAGACGTCTTCCTCTCGTCGGCCGACTGGATGCCCCGCAATTTGAATGAACGTATCGAACTTCTCGTGCCGATTGAGTACGGCCCGCATAAAGAACGGATAAAAGAGATCCTGCGTCTTAATTATGAAGACAATGTGAACGGCCATGTCATGAACAGCGACGGCACGTATACGCTGCTCGACGCTTTAACGACGGACGGGGCGATTGATGCGCAGGCCGCGTTCCAAAAGGAAGCGGAAACGAGAGAGGAGCCTGTAGAGACCGAAAATTGACAGTCCGTGCCACCTTTGCTACAATAGGGCAAAATTGGAGGGATTGTATGAGGAAATGGAAGGGAGCGGTTACACGTACCTATGCCCTTTTGACGGCCTTGCTGATTTTGGTGTCCCTTACGGGATTCGCGGACAAAGGGAAAAATATTACTGTCGTTGCGGACGGCGGCAGCCGTGAATTATATACGCGCTCATTAAATAAAGACGCATTGGCGAGGGAACTCGGCATTACTCCGGCATCAAAGGATGAACTGTATTTATCGACACCGGAACTTACGGACGGGACAGTTGCGACTGTCCGCAGGGCCGTTCCCGTAAAGCTCGACTATAAAGGGCAGGTACGCACTGTGGAGTCGGGTAAGAAGACGGTGGCGGAAGTTGCGGCTCAATACGGGTTTGACCGTGAAAACTACAGACCTTACGGCAATCCCGATGCGCCGGTTGTCAGTGATATGACCGTGCGTATCGGCAACCTTTCCCGTAAAACGGTTACGGAAGATGACGTCGTGCAGTTTGTCATTGAAAGCATACCCGATGAAACTGTCGGCCAGGGGGAAGAACGGATCGTTCAGGAAGGGGAAAACGGCAGAAAGAAAGTTACCAATACCATTATCAGCCTGGACGGACAGGTTGTCGGCAAATAACACATAAAAACGGAACTCATTTCCGAGATGAAACCCCTTATCCGTAAGGTCGGTACGCAGGAAACGATAGAAATCAATACCGGCGATATTTCGAAGTATAAAAAAGTGCTTACTATGGTTGCGACGGCGTATTTGCCTACCGACGGAAACGGTGAGGGCATCACATACACGGGTACGCTCGCCCGCCACGGGGAAATTGCCGTCGATCCGCGCGTCATTCCGCTGGGAACGAGGGTCTTCATCCCGGGGTACGGGGTCGCCGTTGCGGAGGACACGGGCGGCGATATTCTCGGGAACCGCATAGATCTCTGCATGACAAATTACGATGCCTGTATGGCTTTCGGCCGCCGGACCGTACCGGTATATATACTGGATTGAAAAGAAGAGCCGTAGAGGCTCTTCTTTTTTCACGGGCTCCGGTTTGCGGGAATCCCCTGTCCGGTCTTGCGACAGGATATGTTCTGTGATATAATCAATAAGGTTTAAATACGCACGCACCGCAGAGCCTGCCACTGTGCCGTTTTACGGTAGCCGCAGGCGATGAGCGGGCGGAGGAAAAACAGGAGGAATTACATTATGGCAGTAGTATCTATGAAACAATTACTGGAAGCGGGCGTTCATTTCGGGCATCAGACCCGTCGCTGGAATCCCAAGATGGCTCGTTTTATCTTTACGGAACGTAACGGCATCTACATCATTGATTTGCAGAAGACCGTAAAGAAAATGGATGAAGCTTATAATTTCGCTCGCGACCTTGCGGCTGAAGGCGGCAAGATCCTCTTCGTGGGCACAAAAAAGCAGGCCCAGGAATGCATTAAAAATGAAGCTGAACGCTGCGGTATGTTTTTTGTCAACGAACGTTGGCTCGGTGGTATGCTTACAAACTTCCAGACGATTGAAAAGCGTGTAAGACGTTTGAAAGCGTTGGAAAAACAAGCTGAAGACGGCGTATTTGACGTCCTGCCGAAAAAAGAAGTTACGCTCCTCAGGCACGAAATGGAAAAACTTCGGAAATACCTGGGCGGCATCAAAGAAATGAAAAAGGTGCCCGACGCTCTCTTTATCATTGACCCGAAGAAAGAAGAAATCGCCGTTGCGGAAGCCCGCAAACTGCATATCCCCATTATTGCAACCGTTGACACGAACTGCGATCCCGATATGATTGAATATCCCATCCCGGCGAATGATGACGCTATCCGCGCCGTCAAGCTGCTGACGGGTAAAATTGCCGACGCCGTTCTCGAAGGCCGTCAGGGCGAATCCATGGACGGTGAAGACAATACGGAACTCGGCGATTACAACAATGACGAACAGATCGGCGACGCGGCGAGGGAGCATTTTGAAGATTGGCAGGAAGATGCCCGCGAAGCGGTTAAAGGCGGTTATGCGGGCTAATACACGGCAAACGACTTTGTGGAGGTTATGATATGGAAATTACAGCTGCTTTGGTAAAAGAGTTGCGCGAAATTACAGGCGCAGGCATGATGGATGCTAAAAAAGCTCTTGTTGCCACGGACGGTGATAAAGAAAAAGCTATTGATTTTTTGCGTGAAAAAGGCCTGGCTGCAGCCGCCAAGAAAGCGGATCGCATCGCCGCCGAAGGCCTTGTGTACTCTTATATTCACGGTAACGGCCGTATCGGCGTGTTGGTGGAAGTTAACTGCGAAACGGACTTTGTTGCCCAAACTGACGGGTTCAAAGATCTTTGCAAGGATATTGCCATGCAGATTGCCGCCGCCAAACCGTCTTACCTGAAACGTGACGAAGTGCCGGCTGATGTTCTGGAACATGAAAAAGAAGTTCTTCGTCAGCAGGCTTTGAATGAAGGTAAACCCGAAAAGATCGTTGAAAAGATGATCGTCGGCCGTATCGAAAAATATTATAAGGAAAACTGTTTATTGGACCAGGAATTCATCAAGGACCCGGACAAAACGGTCAGCCAGGTTATTACGGAAGCCGTTGCGAAGATCGGAGAAAAAATTGATGTCCGCCGTTTTGTCCGATATGAATTGGGCGAAGGGCTGGCAAAGCGCAATGACGATTTCGTCGCGGAAGTAATGGCACAAGCTAAATAAGATATTCAAAAATAAGAGAACACCCCATCGTGTTCTCTTATTTTCTAAGCGGAAGAGGCTGCAACAGGGGAGGAAACAGGGATGGACCGAAAATTTGAACGCATTGTCTTAAAGTTGAGCGGTGAAGCATTGGCCGGCGAACAGGGGTACGGCATAGATCCGAAAACGGTTGACAGCATAGCCGATGATATCGTTGAAGTGACGAAACGCGGTATTCAAGTCGCTATTGTTGTCGGCGGCGGCAATATTTGGCGCGGCCTTTCCGGCAGTGCCGAAGGCATGGATCGCGTGTCTGCCGATTATATGGGCATGCTGGCCACGGTCATGAATTCCCTGGCTCTTCAGGATGCGCTCGAAAAACACGGCGTCGCCACACGCGTGCAGACCGCCATTACCATGCAGCAGGTTGCCGAGCCGTATATCCGCCGCCGGGCGATTCGCCATATGGAAAAAGGTCGCGTCGTTATTTTCGGCGCCGGTACGGGCAATCCCTATTTTTCGACCGATACGACGGCGGCCCTGCGTGCGGCGGAAATTGAAGCCGACGCCATCCTCATGGCCAAGAAATTCGTTGACGGCGTCTATGACAGCGACCCCAAGCTGAATTCGAGTGCCAGGAAGTTTGACAGACTTACCTATCTCGACGTAATCAAAAAGGAACTGGGCGTCATGGACGCGACGGCGACGACCTTATGCATGACCAACGACATCCCCATTCTGGTTTTCAGTATTGACATTCCGGGCAATATAATTGATGCCGCAGCCGGTAAGGAAGTGGGTACGATAGTCGACAAAGGGGAATAAAAAAGGTATCATATACGTAGAAATCTCCCGATAAGGAAGTGATTGCCATGGAAATTCAAGACTTGTTAAATGAATGTGAAGTTAAAACGGATAAAACGATTGAAACGTTCAGACGTAATCTGGCGTCTATCCGTACGGGCCGTGCCAGTACGTCGCTGCTGGACCGTGTCACGGTTGATTATTACGGTACGCCGACGCCTGTAAATCAGGTTGCCAACATTTCCGCACCCGAACCGCGGCTGCTTACCATTTCGCCGTGGGATCGGACCATGCTCGGTGAAATCGAGAAAGCTATCCTGAAATCCGATTTGGGCCTGAACCCTAATAATGACGGCACGATTATCCGCCTGGAAATTCCACAGCTCACGGAAGAGCGGCGTAAAGAGTTGAGTAAAAAAGTAAGTAAGGAAGCGGAAGAAGCAAAAGTTGCCGTCCGGAATATCCGCCGTGACAATAACGACGCCGTTAAAAAAATGGAGAAAAAAAAGGAAATTACGGAAGACGACAGTAAGGAAGCCCAAATGAAAATTCAGAAAATTACGGACGCCAAGATTAAATCTATTGACGAGATCAAGGATAAGAAGGAAAGAGAAGTTATGGAAGTATAATGAATATACGAGATTTTTTTGGCATGCCGTTGCGGTATGCCAAATCTTCGTTAGAGAAGGAAAATATCCCTTACAAGATCACGTATACGGAATCGGAAAGCCGTTTTTTTTCCTGTGATCCCGCGGCGCTTTATGTAGTGCGCGCTGAAGAAAAAGACGGAATTGTCCGTCTTCTCGTCAACAAGAGTATGAGTATGAGCGATTCCGTACGGGCTGTACTTGAAAAGAAGGAGAACTGAAGTATGCTCAGCAAGTTTTTTTCCGGGTCCGGCGAACCCCGGGCCGACCGTCATGACGATAAACCGGATGTAAATACTATTCCCCGTCACGTTGCCGTTATTATGGACGGCAACGGCCGTTGGGCCAAGCGCCGCGGGCTGCCGCGCAGTGCCGGGCATAAGGCGGGCGCCGATACGCTGAAAAAAATAGTTGCCGCCGCCGGAGAGTTGGGTGTAAAGGTTCTTACCGTGTATGCTTTTTCTACTGAAAATTGGAAACGCCCGGCTGAAGAAGTAACATATATTATGGATCTCATGTATACGTATCTGCAAAAGAACCTGCTTGAATTAGGGAAAAACAATGTCCGGCTGCGTTTTATCGGTGACAGAAGCCGCCTTTCCGGTCCGTTGCAGGAGACCTTTGCCGAAGCGGAGGCAAATCTTGCCGCCAATACGGGATTAAGCCTCAATGTGGCTGTAAATTACGGCGGGCGGGCGGAAATTACCCGGGCCGCACGGCAAATCGCTCTTGCCGTGGAAGCAGGCGGGTTGTGTGCGGACGACGTGACGGAGGAGCTGGTTGCCTCGTATTTGTATACGGCTCCCGAAAATGATGTGGATCTGCTTATCCGGTCCGGTGCGGATACGCGTATCAGCAACTATTTACTGTGGCAGAACGCATATGCCGAATTCTGGTTTACGCCCCTGTGCTGGCCGGATTTCACAAAGGAAACGCTTATAGAGGCGATTAAGTCTTTTCAAGGCCGGGAACGTCGTTTCGGCGGCTTGAAGTAAGGAGAACTGATATATGCTGGTAACACGTGTCATCTCGGGTATCGTCGGTGGCGGGGCCGCCGTTTTTATCATTTATGAAGGAAGCTGGTTGTTCTTCGCTTTACTGTCGTTCCTGATGCTCGGCGGATGGATTGAATATACAAAGCTCGTCCGCGCGGCAGGGGAAAAAATGCCGTGCGGCACAATTGCCGTCTGGTTGTTTGCTGTCCTGTTCGCCCTGGCTTTTAACAGTGTAAAAGGGCTTACTCTTTTAGCGGTACTCCTGTCTTTCTTTCTTTTTTTACGCACAGTTTTCAAGTACGGCAGAATAAGACCGGTAAATTCGGCATATGCGCTATACGGCACCGTATATGTAGGCGCGGGGTTTATAGCTATGTTCGCCCTGCGGAGCGGTTTGATCGGCTCCTATTTTCGTGACGATTTCGCTGCGGTTATGCTTGATCCGGGCCGATTTTTCATGTTCCTCGTCCTCTTCAGTGTATGGGCCAGCGATACGTTCGCCTATTTTGCGGGACGCGCTTTCGGTAAAAACAAATTATGTCCCGCCATCAGTCCCGGAAAAACGCTGGAAGGGGCTTTGGGCGGTTTTATAGGCGCCGTCGCCGTAGCTTTAATCGTTTCGCTCGTTTTCCGCTTTTCTGTCCTGCACGGCGTTACGATCGGTTTAATCGTGGCCATAACCGCTCCTCTCGGAGATTTGATTGAATCCGTATTGAAACGGACCTGCGGGGTTAAGGATTCGGGGGCTTTAATTCCCGGTCACGGCGGTATTTTAGACCGTTTCGACAGTCTTCTCATCGCCGCGCCCGCTGTATATGCCTATTTGGTTCTCGCCGCATAACGGCCTCTCGGAAAGGAGCGCGTTTTGGGTATTACAATTCTGGCAACAGTCTTTGTGTTCAGTATAATCGTTTTTGTACACGAGCTGGGGCATTTTCTGACGGCAAAATTAACGGGAATGCAAGTTGACGAATTTGCTATCGGGTTCGGCCCGAAACTTTGCGCCTGTAAACGCGGGGAAACGCTGTATTCCTTACGCGTTATACCTCTCGGCGGCTTTAATAAAATTGCCGGTATGACTGAAGAAGAAGAGCTTACGGCGCGGTCGTTCCTGAATAAACCGGTCCTGGCGCGCCTTCTTGTCATAAGCGCCGGCGCCGTCATGAATTTCATCCTGGCTTTTGTCCTTCTCTGGGGCATTATTTTTGTCAACGGTATCGCTACCGTTTCGACAGAACCGGTTATCGGCACGGTCATGGAAGATTCCGCCGCTGCGGCCGCCGGGTTGAAAGCGGGTGATCGCATTACGTCCATAAGCGGCAGTGCCGTGACCACCTGGCAGGATATACCCGATGCCGTTACCAGGCACAGCCGGGAAGTCGTCACCGTTGAATTTGAACGCGACGGCCGCGGCAATTCGGTTTCTCTTATTCCGAAAACGGACAGCCAGACTAAGCGTCCGCTTTTAGGCGTTGTTCCCGTCGTTACGTCGGAGCAGCAAGGCTTTGCCGGCGCCGCCGGCTGCGCGGCGGAACGCACGGCGGCTCTCGGTTCAATGATGCTGGGCGGTTTATATCGCATGGTGACGGGAACGGAAAAGGCGGAGCTGGCGGGACCTATAGGCGTGGCTCAATTGGCCGGCCAGGCCGCGTCTGTCGGCTTTGTCAATCTTCTTACGTTTACGGCCTTTCTCAGTCTTAACTTGGGGATACTGAATCTCCTTCCCATACCGATGCTGGACGGCGGTTATATCATCCTCATCATACTGGAAGGACTAACACGGCGGCGCATGCCTCAAAAGGCTTTATATTATATTCAAATGACAGGGGTCATTATTTTGGCCGGTATGTTTATTTTTGCAATGCTTCAGGATATAAGCAGATTTTAAAGGGGTCATATGTTACGTAGAAAATCCCGTGCCGTTAAGGTTCGTAATCTCATAATCGGAGGAGATGCTCCCGTTTCGGTCCAGACGATGTCGACGATAAGTCCCGCAGACAGTGAGGCGGCCCTGGCCGATGCACAGCGGTTGGCCCTTTGCGGCGCCGAACTGATTCGCTTTGCCGTCCCCGATATGAAAGCGGCAAAAGGACTTGCCGCGGTGGTGAAGGGATCGCCCGTGCCGCTGGTGGCGGATATCCATTTCGACCATATGCTCGCTTTGCAGGCCGTTGCAAGCGGGGTTGACGCATTACGCATCAATCCCGGCAATATCGGCTCGGAAGATAAGGTGGCGGCCGTCGTTGCCGCGGTAAAAAAGAAGGATATCCCTATCCGTATCGGCATCAACAGCGGCTCTTTGCCGGCAGATATACTGGCGGCATATGAGGGGCATCCGACGGCGGCGGGAATGGTTGAAGGCGCGTTGCGGCATATCCGTATATGCGAACGGCTTGACTGCAGGGATCTCGTTGTGTCCCTGAAAGCGTCGGATGTACCTCTGATGATAGAAGCGTATTCGCTCCTTGCCGATAAGGTGGAGTATCCTTTGCATCTGGGCGTTACGGAAGCGGGCCTGCTGCGGGAAGGCACCGTCAAATCATCTATCGGTATAGGTACGTTGCTTTATCGGGGAATCGGCGATACTATCAGAGTCTCGCTTACGGATGATCCTGCGGAGGAAATTAAAACGGGCCGCCTTATCCTTGCCTCTCTGGGCCTGCGGCATTTCGGCCCCACATTAATATCATGCCCCACCTGCGGCCGAACGCGGGTCGGATTGATTCATCTGGCCCGAGAAGTGGAGCAGGCCCTGGAGGGAATTGAAGAACCTTTAAAAATCGCCGTCATGGGCTGTGCGGTCAACGGCCCCGGCGAGGCGCGGGAAGCGGATTTCGGTATTGCCGGGGGCGTCGGTAAGGGGATCATATTCTCGCACGGGAAGGTATTGCGTACTGTGCCGGAGAAAGAGCTGGTACCGGCTCTTCTCGAAGAAATTAACGCCTACAGGGCTGACAAAAAATGTGCCCCGCAGTGAACCTCTCCGTAAACCGGAATGAGAAAATCCGGAGTACGGAGCGGTTCATTTTTTAATGAGAATTTAATCTTTTTTCTTCCTCTTTTTTCAGAATTATCTGCCATACTGAGCAGTGAAAGAAAAAGGAGGAATGAAGATGAGCGATAAAGAAACTTTCGACTGGTACGGCGTCATGTCGGGGCTGGAAGCTGTCGATACCGTTCCGGAAGAACTGGAAAATGCCGCCGCCCGTCGTCTGGGCAAAGCCTATCTATGCGCTTTCAGAACGGGCGACGACAAAGAAAAATACTGGCTTTTGGCGGAAACGTTGTTTTTGCGTCTGGCGGATACTGCCCCGTCCCGTTATGTGTATTCCGTCCTCGCCGGACTCTACAGGCAGGCCTACGGCGGCAGCCCCGAAATCGGGACAAAAACGAAAGAAGAACTCCTTCATAGGGCGCTTAACTGTTACGAACGCCTTTATAACGATCATCCCGATGAATATGAACTTTATGAATATGCACATCTGCTATATAAAAGCTCTTCCGTCTTTTCCGCCGCCGCAGGCGTTCGGGAACGGCTGGAACGAAAAGAAAAAGCGTACCGCATATATGGCGAAGTCATGGAAGCATATAACAGAAATAATAATAAAAAACCGGTTGAACGGCCGTATATCCGGGCTGCGTACGGTCTTTGCCGCTGCGGGCTGGAGTTATACGGGTATGAAACCCCGTTACAGAAGGAATATGTGCTTCTGACGGGCGGATATTACCTTTCGGAACGGGCGAAGGAAGTAAAGAAAACCGTCTTTTATACGCTTTGCAGAGCTGTTGACAGCGTCCGCAGATATGAAAATATTCCCACGGTCATGGAGGACGGTTGCCGGTATTACGACTGTGATTACCGTTATGAAGCGCCGTGGGATATTTATTATATGATGGGGCGGCTCTTTCTCTTTGCCGTAAAATATAATATCTTGCAGAATCGATCCGAGCCGGTACGGTCCTGTGAAAAATACTTCACGTACGCGGCCGTGCTTGACAGGAAACGGCGCAGTGAGGGCCTGCCTGTCAGCGGATTCTCGCATATGTATCATTCGTTATGCGATTTTTATCTTATGTGCGGCCCTGAAGAAAAATTAGGCGCCTTTTTGAAGGAATACGGGGATTATATGGAACCGTCGTATATAGAGCTGATAAACCTGCGCCGAGCCCTGAAAGCAGGGAACTATGAAAAAGCGCGTGCCTGTTTAAACGCGGCGGCCGGCCGGCCTTCGTCCCTGCCGCCCCGTAAGGCAACGGTTTTAAAAGACCTCTTAACGGTTCTTGAAAAAAAGGACATGAGCGGGTTAGGGCGGTCGTATAAGCCGTATGAAATGAAACTGTTTGCAGAGGTGTTACAGAAAAAGAACCGCACTGTCCGGACATACAGTGCGGTGTAGGGATATGTACCCGTTTAGATAAAGATGTATTTGCAAATGAAGAGAACGGCCAGGACATACATGAGAATACTGATCTTTTCCCGTTTCCCCGTCAGCAGATTGATGAGTACATAGGAGATAACGCCGAAGGAAATGCCTTCCGACACGCTGTAGCAGAAGGGCATGGCAATAATTGTCAGATAAGCGGGGATCGATTCGGTTAAATCATTGAATTCGATGCCCGTAATGGCGCCGAGCATGAGAAATCCCACGATAATTAACGCAGGCGCCGTGGCAAAAGCCGGTATCGCCAGGAACACGGGCGAGAGGAAGAGGGAAAGGAGAAAGAAGAGAGCGACGAAGACGGCCGTAAGCCCTGTCTTGCCGCCTTCACTCACGCCGGTAGCGCTTTCGACAAAGGTCGTTACCGTGCTTGTTCCCATAACGGCTCCGGCCGTCGTGGCTACCGCATCGGCCATAAGAGCCCCTTTAATGCGCGGCAGCTTTCCGTCCGCGTCAAGCATATCGGCTTTGGACGAAACGCCGATCAAGGTCCCCAGCGTATCAAATATATCTACGAACAGGAAGGCAAACATGACGACGAAAAAATCAAGGGTTAGCATATTCGTAAAGTCAATTTTACCGAATATGGGAGCCATGCTGGACGGTGTAAAAGCGGCGGCGCCGGCGGAAAAATTCGGAATTACACTGAACATATGCTGAGCCGGATCGGGGACGTAAAGTCCGGTTAACTCGCAAATAACGCCCAAAATCCACGTGAAGAGAATACCCCAGAGAATATTGCCGCGAACTTTGCGCTGCATGAGAATCGCCGTAAACAGCACGCCTAAAAGAGAAAGGACCACCGTGATGCCTACTGTATGGAAATTGCCGGAACGGAGTGACTCTTTAAAGGAAAACAGTGAGATTTTTGTCGCCGCGTTGGCGACGACGACCTGGGCGTTAAAAAGGCCGATGAGGGCGATAAAAAGACCGATACCGGCGGACACGGCTTTTTTCAGCGTCATCGGGATGGCATTAAACAGGGCTTCGCGGATATTTGTAAGGGAAAGTACGATAAAAATTATACCTTCCACGAAAACGGCGGATAAGGCCATTTCCCAGGAATATCCCATCTGGAGGACTACCGTATAGGCAAAGAAAGCGTTTAAACCCATGCCGGGGGCTAAGGCGAAGGGATAGTTCGCAAACAAGGCCATGAGAACGGTGCCCAGGCAGGAAGCCAGCGCCGTCGCCGTTAAGATTGCGCCCTTGTCCATTCCCGTAGCGCTCAGAATAATAGGATTGACGGCCAGAATATAGGCCATCGTCATGAAGGTCGTAATACCGGCAAGAAATTCGGTCTTTACGGTAGTACCGTTTTCATGCAGGTGAAAGAGGTGATTGAGAATACCTTTTTCTGCTGTCATGATGCACACTCCTTTTCAGAATTCGAGTAATAGAATACAGGGACGCCGTATTAAACCGGGACTTTAGTTACCGGTTAAACGGGTTGCCCGTAAGAAGTTCATACGCTTCCTTGTATTTGGCGATCGTTTTTTCGATGACAGCATCGGGAAGGAGATAGCCGCTGTCTTTGTGAGCCGATAACCAATCGCGGACAAACTGTTTGTCATAGGACGGCTGAGGCCGGCCGGGCGCATATCCTTCAAGCGGCCAGAAACGGGAACTGTCGGGGGTCAGCATTTCGTCGCCTAAGATGACGTCGCCCTTTTCGTCAATACCGAATTCAAACTTCGTATCGGCAATGATAATGCCTCTGGAAAGTGCGTAGTCCGCACATTTCCGGTACAGCGCAAGCGTGTAATCGCGCACTTTTTCCGCATATTCACGCCCTTTTCCGGGAAATGCTTTTTCCACTGCGTCGACGCTTTGTGCAAAGGAGACATTTTCGTCATGATCACCCAACTCGGCTTTGGTACTCGGCGTAAAAAGCGGCTCGGGCAATTTTTCCGCTTCTTTTAATCCTGCCGGCAGGGAAATCCCGCATACCGTACCGCTTTCCCTGTAGCTTTCCCAGCCGCTGCCGGTAATGTAACCGCGGACAATGCATTCTAAGGGAATCATGTTCAATTTACGGCATTTCATGCTGTTGCCGCTGAACCGTTCCTGCCGGAAAAATTCGGGCATGTCCCGGACATCTGTCGAAAGCATATGATTAGGCAGAATATCTTTGGTGAAGTTGAACCAGAATGCGGACATTTGTGTGAGGATCGCGCCTTTATGGGTAATGCGGTTTTTCAGTATGTGGTCAAAGGCGGAAATACGATCGGTCGCAACCATGATAATGCTGTCGCCGATATCGTACACTTCACGTACTTTGCCGGATTTATAAGGTTTATATTCCTTCATGACTTTGCCTCCCTATATATAACTGTGTTTTAACATATATACTATATCACGATTAATACGGGGCGTCGACTTTAAAGGAAGGGCGGATTTTCAATCCGGACAAAGAGCCGGGCCGGTCCCACGTTTCAATGCGGGGAACCGGCCCGGCTCTTTATAGCATTCAGAAACCGTCTTGGCTGTTTTATGATGTCCCTTTATATGTATCAGTATGTTCTGAAGACGCCCGTGACGACGCCGAGGAGTTTGCAATTGCGGGTAATAATGGGGTCGTACGCATCATTTTCCGGTTGAAGCCGGATATGATCTTTTTCCATGTAGTAGCGTTTAACCGTCGCTTCGTCTTCCAGCAGGGCGACCACGATCTGTCCGTTGCGCGCCATATCCTGTTGACGGACAATAAGTAAATCTCCTTCGAGAATACCTGCATCTTTCATACTGTCCCCGCGGACGGTCAGCATGAAACAGTCATCCTCACCGACGAATTCGGCGGCAAAAGGGTAAACATCTTCAATACATTCTTCCGCCAATATAGGGGCGCCGGCGCGTACGGCCCCGACCAGGGGAAGGGGAACGACTTTCTTGGAACGCCACGAGCCTTCGTCAAGAAGCTCTATTTTTCTGTTTTTGGCCGGATCGCGACGGATAAAACCGAGATCTTCCAGATCCGTTAAATACCCGTGTACAGTGGAAGTGGAACTAAGACCCACTTCGCTGCAGATTTCCCGGACGGACGGGGGATAGCCGTACATATGCACGCATTTGCGTATATATTCTAAGATCTGCCGTTGTCTGGTAGTCAGGGACGTTTCCGAATTCAGCATATTTTTCACCACTCCCATGTCAAGTTATATGTTAATTATAATCAATGCCGCAAAGAAAAGCAAACATTTGTTTCCTTTTTGCTTGACAGAACAAGCGTTCGGCGATATAATAAAACCGTAGAAAGAACAATTGTTCGCTGAACATCCGTTCTCACCAGGTTACAGGAGTGATATGAAATGAAAAAGAAACTTCACAAATCCAATACTACATCCCGGAGGATCCGGTTTTTTCTCATTGCCGTTATTCTTGCCGCGTCTTTTACCCAATTGGGTTGGACAGGGCCGTCCCATAAAGAGTATATTTCCGTTCAGGTGCATCGGGGCGATACGCTTTGGCAGATTGCTTCCCGCGTGACTGCCGCCGATGCCGATGTTCGCAATACGGTTTTTGATATTGTGGAAGCAAACAGGCTCGGACATAATCAGGACATTTATCCCGGCCAGATACTTCAGGTCCCCGTAGATCGTGCCGCTGCCGCACAAATTAACGATTATCCCGGAATTTCCGATTCATAAAATGAAGAGCTTCCGTTTAATTAAGAGCCCCGTTTCCTTGTATGGACAAAATACAGGATATGCGGCTCTTTTAATTTACAGGAGAAAAATTTTAAGCATAATTTCTCACGTATCTTCGCCCGTAATTTTAAAGACCGGATTATCAATCAGCCTGTCGGCTTCATCAATATAGCGCCGTACAACAGCCTGCGATTTATGACGGGTCTGACGCATGATTTGCCGTTCTTCCACCTTGTGCTGTGCCGCAGAGGTGGCAAACCCGTGGCGTAAGCTGTGAGCACCGTAATCCTTCGGATCCATGCCGACCGCTTCCGCATATTTTTTCACGATAAGAGCAATCGATTTATCGGATATATGCGTTTTCCGCACAGACCGTTTTTTTGTAAAGCCTCTGAAAACGGGGCCGGTTGTTATTACGGCCGCCTGCAGCCAATGCCGCAGGGCCCGGACGGCGTCAACGGATTCGTCTTCTACGGCGGGGATGGCGACTATTTGGCCTTGGCCGGACTTGTCGGTCTTGGCGTTACGAATGGTGATTAAAAGGCCCAGCCGGGAAAAACGCAGGTCTTCCACATTAAGCGCGGCTATTTCGGAGCGTCTCATAGCCCCGTAAAAGCCGACAAGCAGAATAGCGCGGTCCCGCGCCTGTTCCAGTGCGTGCCCGTCCGCATGGCGGAGCATTTCTTTGAGATCGTCGAATAAAATCGGCATTTTTCCCTGCTGTAAAGTACCTTTCATGCGTTTGATGCCGCGTAATGCGTCTTTTACGAGCGGCATACGGCAGGGATTGTCGGTAAGGCCCGCCGCATCGTAATTTTCCGTTAACGCGCTGATGCGCCGGGCCACCGTATTGGCTTTGGCGTTGTCGGCCAGGTCGTTTATGTAATTGACGATCGTCTCCGGCGCGGCGGGGAAATAGGCTTGTCCCTGCTGCGAACACCAGTCACAGAAATCCTTCCAATCCGAGGCATACGCGTCAATCGTGTTGTCGGCACGGGCGACATAAATACTTTGCCGGGCCTTGGCGGACAACCCTTTATTATTTTCGATGAGCACAGGTTGTCCTATGTAAAAGTGATCCAAGCCTTCATAAGCCATGATTTTGCCAGCTCCCTGAGATACATATAATCTTGTTACTTCCGATAATTTAACGTTATCGGAAGTAATTGCTTTCCCTGTTATCATACCATGAATCTTTAAAATTTTCACTACCCGTTTATAATATAATCGCTTAGTGTGAGGATCTATGTATTAACCGACAGATTTTTTCGATCGGCTTCAATAACATTGCTAAAGTCCTCCGTACTGTATACAAGACCCTTATACGTAAATATTTTGTCAAAAGGATTGATACTTACATGATAATCTACATGCCCCTCAGGATATATACGAAAATCAATTTCTAATGAACCTTCTGTTTCTTCGACATGTTCCAAGTTATAGGAATAACATACGGGGATAATTTCATTTCCGGTTATGGCGTCAGACACGCCGAAACCGTTAATCCAGAGAGCCATTCTAAATTCGGTAGGCTCTATGATGATTTTAATCCGTTCTTGCAGAAACAACCGTTCACAGCGATATTTTCCCATGACGTGCGCCTCCTGTGTATAAGTCATTCCATATAGTAAAGAATTTGTCCCGTATGGTCATTTTCTCCGGGCATGATATTCCTTAACGCACCGGATGGCGTGTTGTCGAAGTTCGCTTATCAATATTTCCGTCGATAAATCAATGATGTGCTCATTCGTGATCCAAACCGTATGTTTGTAATACACACTGCCGTCAAAGGATATTCGGCGGCACCAATGACCGTTTGTCTTAACGACCTGAAGATAGCCGGTATAGCCGCCAGGAGTGATGCGGCCTCTTGCAGGAGACTTCGAAAAGCGTACTTCCGCAATGTCATTCAGCTTATATGTAGGCGCAAACAATCCGTATCCTATGGTCAGTCGATCTTCTTTAAAGCGGAGAACTTTGTATCGTTCCCGAGGATCAAGAGCAAAGAGTTTTGATAAGGTATACAGCGCGGCCCCCATGCCGACACCCGTTAACAACATAAATCCCGCTATTACCGATTTCATCATGTCATACCTCGCTGTTTTTCAGATCAACTGTCCGTTACTATCTCGTTGAGTGCCGGTTCCCCCGCTACCCTCTTTGTTTCCTTTCAACATATCACTCCGGGAAAACGGTCCACCAACTCAATATTTCACTCAAGGGGACGTTGCCGACAAAATAGGCCATGAATCCCCATAATACGTAAGCGGCTCCGTACAAAAGCGCCTTGTAGAGGAACGGGAGAGATACAAAAAATGCAATAATTATGGCTCCTATGATAAAGATGCGTTTTCGATTATCCTTACGCTTCATCGCTTTTACCCTCAGTGTTACGAGCCGAGGCGAACGTACAGGCAAGGAATACCGGCCCATGCCTCTGCCCGCTCCAATCCTTCAAAAAATTCATTGCTCCCCAAATCTTTTCGTACCGTCTGGTTATGGATTTTCATAAGCAGTTCCCCGTTTGTAAAGTAAGTGCCGTTATCCGCTGTGAGAAGTGCCGCTATACCGGCCCGGAACATATTATCAATCCGATTTTCTTCATCCAGGGCCGATTCATCCGTAACTTGTTCGTTGGAGTACAAATCTTCTTTTCCTGCAATAAAAGCTTCGTAAATTACGTATATTTTTGCAGAATTTACGGCCATGCCGTCAGGTTGCCAATTCATACGATTTTCTTGCGTATAAGTGAACACGTCTTCTGAAAAAGCACTTGTCAATGTATATGTCTTTTGATTGAACATCCAATAAATGTGATTCAGGAGTTCTTCGCCGCTCTCCCTGCGCTCTTGCAGGAACCGCTCCGTTTCCGGATTCGGTCTGAAAACGGGGGCTGCGTATCTGTCCTTACAGTGGTTTTTATGGGCAGACTGTCCTTTTTCCGTGTTGCCGACAGCGCAGATTATGTCCCATGTATCCGTATGGGGAATTATATTTCGAACCATATAGTCTTTCATGGCACGCAGTACCTGGTCCTTAGTCTGCCCGCTTCGGCTGAAAACGGTACTCTTTATATCGTCCCCTTTGCTGACTTCCAGAATAAAAAGCTGTCCGCCTTCGTAAGCGGCCTGCATGAAAGGCGACTTTAAAATCGAATGCGGCGGCATCAGGATCAGATAGTCGATACGGCCGGTTTCCAACCGATCCACAGCTTCTTTTACCTGCTCAGAAGTAACACGTCCCGTCACGCCTGAATCTGTTTCCAGCCGCCAGTGACGGAATAATTTTTCTGTTTCTTTTCGGAGCAAAGGTTTTTTTAAAGCTGCCGTAAGAATCGGAACGGGGATCAGTACTGCCAAGATCAAAGGAAAAAGAACGGGCAGACCGGTAATAAGGGAAGCCATACGTCCGGATCGCGTGTTGCTGCGGTCAAAATTACTGTTGACCGCATCTGAAATATGATTCATATACTCCGCCAATTCGGGGTACTGAAACGATAGCCGGACGAAAAGGCACAAAATAATAATTACCGTTATAAAGGCTGTTATAATCAACCGCTTCGCTGCCCGATTGCAGACGGTTTTCTTTTCCTCCGGGGACAAGGCATCCATTTCCGGCATACCTTTACTCCACTTTACGGCACGTTCTTCTTCTGTCATACAGTCTTCCTCCGCGATATGCCCCGCAGGCGCTTAATAATGAGGTCGATTTCCGGTTTATAAAGCGACATGCTTATGATACTCACAGTATGTATATTATACATGAGCCTGCGTCGTATGTAACGTGATTTATTGCCGGGTCTGTATGTTTTTTACGGGAGAGATTCGTTTATTTTATCATACAGTTTATTGTAATTACAGGAATATGATATAATGTACACAATTTTAAACCGTGCCGGAAAGGATTTATTTTTATGACATATATACTCATTTGTTCTTTTTCTTTCGTATTGACGATGTTGCCGCCGGTATATCTTCGCTATCTCCCGTTTCAGAAAATATTGCAGCCTGTGCAGAAAAAACGCCTGAAAACGGGATATGCCGTCATATCTTTGGGCGAAATCGCCGTTCTGGCAATTCTTACGCAGGCCGGCCTGATCGCTTTCAACTGGATATCCCTTAAAATATTGATCAGCGTCTGCTGGCTCCCGTATTTTTTCCTGAATGTACTGTTCATCCGTCAGCACCTGGCTCAGCATATTTTTATTCTGGGGATGCAGTCTATCTATACGATTACGATCCATACGCTGGCAGTCAATGTACTTTTTTTTCTCCTTCCTGACGCCTGTGATTTTTTTGATTACCTTCTGCCGTACCTGTTTTTGTACATAGCCCTGTTTTTCCTCTGTATGCCGATCATCCGGGATTTCTTCATAGAAATTTTTGTCCATTACCGGGCCGTTCAAAAGCAGTATTTCTGGAAACAGAGCTGCCTTTTGCCCTTCCTTCTTATCCTCAACCACAGCTTTTTCTGGATTAACCCGCTGCAGCTGGCACGGGAGCACCTCTTCCCGCGCCTGTGTATGGCCCTCTGCGCCCTCATTTTCGGAAAATGTGTACTCATCGGCCTCAGGGAGCTGGACGAGCGGTTGACCCTGTATAAAAATAATTATGATCTTAATGCTCAAATCAACGCGTTTACTCAATATGCCGATTCATTGAGGAACGCGGAAAAAAAGCTCGCCCTTTTCCGACATGACAGCCGCCATCAGCTGCATATCTTAGCGGCGATGATCGAAGAAAAAAAGAACGATGAAGCGCTTATGCTGATACATAAGCTTAATGAAGAAATAGATCAGACTAAAATCCGGCAGTTCTGCCGAAATACAATGGTCAATGCGGCACTTTCCGTTTACATACGCAAGGCGGAGGATGCCGGTATTCCCGTTCAGTGGCAGTTGGACATCCCCTCTTCCCCTCCACACACACAAACAACCGTAGACGCGGGGCTGGCCATTGTGTTATCAAACCTCATGGAGAATGCCGTTTATGCCAGTCTGCAGCAGCCGGCGGGACGCAGAAAAATTGAATTGGCCGCCCGGCATACTCACGGTACGTTAATGTTCATGATCAAAAACAGGTATGACGGTACTGTACAGTTCGATGTACGGGGATTGCCGATCACGAACAGGCAGGGACACGGTCTCGGCATGAAATCATTGGAACAATTCCGGAAAAAGACCGATGCCACTGTTCTCTGTACGCATGAAGGCGGCTGGTTTTCCGTTTATTTACAGTTCGATATCGAAAAAAATATCCGGTTGTTGTAAGATTTCCGGTAAAACGCCTGTCCGCCCTTTCCGCGGTAAAATCATAATAAGGGAATACCCCCGTCCCGGAGATATCTCCGGGACGGGGGTATTTTTATATAAGCAGTGTGCGGCAGGAGGAGCGATACTGTAAATTTAAATCTCAATGTGGGGAAACAGCTGACTGCTCCGGGTGTTATCTGCCTTCCTGCTCATCCCCGATATATTGTCGGAATGAAGTAAGATACGAAAATTCGCGTTACTGCGTATTTGCTTCGATCATCGAAAGTTCCGGCTGGAATTCCCGAACGAGCTTCATGTCGGCCTGCACGCCTCTTTTCAGTGCATTGTAAATGATCATCGCCATTTCGTACCGGGTCATGGTCCTGTCGCCATGATAATCGCCGTCCGGATACCCTTCGACAATGCCGTTTCCTGCTAAGGTTGAAACGGCTTCATATGCCCAGTGATTTTCGGGAATATCCGGGAAATCCTTATATGCATTGGGATTGAAGATATTTAATATATTATCCAGACGGGCTTCTAACAAGCTGACCTTGTTTTGCAGCGTATCGATCTTCCGTTGAGCGGCCTTGCTGATACCGCGTTCATGGCTTCCTTCACCGAACTTGAAGGACAGGCTGGCGTTGTACATATTGTCGCCGTAACCTACGGTGCTGCTGACGCCGAACAGGATATTATCATTCGGCCGGTAGAACGCGCCGATCGCTGCGGCATGTTCGCTCTTATATGAGCCGAAGCCGACAGCAAAACTGAGTTTCGATGTCGCGTCATAATCAACGGGATGGAGTCCCGCCAGTGCCGCGGCACCGGCCCCGACTCTGCTGAGATCACGGTTCCAGCGTTCTATGCGCTGATTGGTCCGGAACAACTGGCTTCCGTTCACGGCATCTAGGCTGGTATCGCTGAGCGTTCCGTCTGCGACGTTGATGATTTTCTGCTTGTTGGCGTTGATGCCGTCATTGTCGATGTATGTCTTGCTGCCGATCTTATAGGAGGCTGCCTTGACATCACCGGCGACATCCAGGTTGTTATTCATGACAACATCGTTGTTGAATGTCGTATTCGTAACCGTCATCGTCATGGAAGTGGTGCCTACCTTGTTGATAAGCTGTGTCTTAGCCGTATGCGTAATGTTTTCGGCCGTCAGGACATCATCACCCTTCACGTCGGTGATCCGGTCGCCGCCTACGGTAGTGGACTGACTGCCCGCCACGTCGGTGGCCTGATTGCCGCCTATGGTAGTCGTTTGATCTCCTTTGTAGTCTTCCACGACATCGCCCTCAACGGTTTCGGTCAGTTTACCGCCTACGGTGTTGGTCTGATCGCCCTTCACGTCGATGTCCTGATCGCCGCCTACCTTCGTGGTCTGATTCTTGTCGACAGTAGTCGTCTGGTTGGCTTTGTAGTCTTCCTCGACATCACCCGTAACGGTTTCGGTCAGTTTGCCGCCGACGGTATTGGTCTGATCGCCCTTCACGTCAGTGGACTGGTTGCCGCCTACCTTCGTAGTCTGGTTGGCTTTGTAGTCTTCCGTGACGTCGCCCGTAACGGTTTCGGTCAGTTTGCCGCCGACGGTATTGGTCTGATCGCCCTTTACGTCGGTGCCCTGATTGCCGTCTACGGTAGTCGTTTGATCTTTTTTGTAGTATTCCACGACATCGCCCTCAACGGTTTCGGTCCGATCGCCGCCTACCTTCGTAGTCTGGTTGGCTTTGTAGTCTTCCGTGACATCGCCCGCAACGCTTTCGGTCAGATTGCCGCTTACCGTGTTGGATTGATGGCCGCTTACCGTATTGGACTGATTACCCGTCACGTCGGTGGACTGGTCGCCGCCAACTGCGGTGGACTGGTTGCCGCCTACGGTAGTCGTCAGATCTTTGCCGATCGTATTGGTCATATCCTCGGTCGTCGTATTCGTGATATTCTTCGCCTTATTGTTGATGTTTCCGTCTTCGGCCGTCAGGTTGATATCCGCTGCGGTTTGTTCCACCGTTGTTTTTGCCGTGCCGTTTGTGACGGTATGCGTCGATTTTGTGGACGTGTTGACTTCGCTGTTGGAATTTCCCTTAGCGTCCAGCACTTCCTGTGAGATCTTATCCTTCTGCAGCTTCATTTCCGCGCCGTTGCCGCCGGTGGGACCCATTCCGACAGCCGATACGCCGAAGCCGTTCGTATCGAAGTTAAGCTTACTGCCTTCAATTGTATTGTCGTGGATATCTCCCGTGAAGTTCGCGTTTTTGCTTTCTATGCTGCCCGCTTTGATATCGGTCAGATTATTATGATCGTCTTTTATGAGAACTTCATCGGGCATGAATTTTCCTTTGACGGTAAGATCGCCGCCTACTTTAACATCGCCTGTCGTTTCCAGTGTCGATATATTGCCGAGCGCGTTGTTGTTCACGGTAATATCGTTGATCTTTGTCACTCCCGACATATCGCCGCTTTTAATGTTGACGCCGTCCACATTCGTACCGCCGCCTGCATTATAGCTGATATTGGTCGTTTTGTTTTCCACCTGGCCGATTCTTCCGTCCAATGCCGTATCGGCAAGCTTGCGATCCGTTTCTTCCTTTGACAGATCTGTTTTCGTGGCATAATTTGTATTGGCATCGGCCTTGGTCAAGTAGGTTGTACCGGCGTCAGCCTTGGTCAAGTAGGTTGTATTGGCATCGGTTTTCGTCAGTAGATCGGAAGCTTCTCCGGCGATGACAGCTGTACCACTCGGCAATTTGCCGTCTGAATCAACCGTTACGTTATGAGCTGCGCCGGCGAGGCCGGTGCAGCTCAGGAACGCGGTCAGGGCGACGGCGGCAACGGCAGCCTTTCCTGCCCTTTTGCCGGAACCGGACGATTTCGTCCGGCTTTTGCCGAATTCCGACGTCACGACATAGCAGGACTTGAGCTTACTCCATACGACCTTGTAAATTTTATTCATAAAACCAGCACTTCCTTCCTTCTGTATCCATAAAAATTTTTTAGCTTACCCTGCTTCCTTCCGGTAATATCATACGGCCTGCGGCCGATACCTCCTTTCATAGGAATTTACGGATGTCTTTTTCAGTGATATATAACCTGCATACTCGTACGTACGTACCGTATGCTTACCGGCTGCTTAATTCCCTGTTAAACATAAACTTGAAATAGGCTTCCTGTATTTTTCGGTATTTCCGCTGGGCAACGGGGATGATATGGCCCATTACTTCCAGGTGATCGCGTTTGATAATGTGGATGGCCTTCTGGTTGACGATATACCCTTTGCCGGGAGCGATAAATTGGCCCGGTGATTTTGCGTTCAACACGTGCAGGAGTCCTGTCAGGGTATGCCGGACGGCAATGATGGAACGGCCTTTAAGGTGGACCATCAGTGTATGGCCGCGGCTTTCAATAAAAGCGATGCGGTCAATGGCTTCGACCTGGAGACCGCCGCCTACGGTTTTAAAAACAATCTGTTTGCTTTCTTTTTTGCCTAAATTTTTCAGAGCGCGTTCCAGCGCCATGTGAAGCCGGCCGTTATCAACCGGCTTGAGAAGATAATGGGACGCTTGCAGTGAAAATGCTTCGATTGCAAAATTGTCGCTTGAGGTCAAAAAGATAATTTCCGTCCGCATTTCACGTTTTCTGATCTCGGAAGCGATGTCCAGGCCCAATATACCGGGCATATATATGTCCAGGAGAAGAATGTCGATATGCTTATTCCGCTCCACGTCACCCATAAAAAGGAAGGAATTGTCATATAATATATAGTCAATCTGCTCGGCCCGATCTGCCAGACAGCGCTCAGCCAGGTTTTTGATCTCAACCAATTGATATCTGTCGTCATCACATATGGCTATGCGTATCATATACGGTTTCCTTTCTGTACCGGTCCGTCATAGTACGATGTATAATATGTACATCTATTTTTTTTTACATATATTTAAATTCAATGTACTATATAACGCATAAAGCGATTGTGTTTATAGCATGAAACGACGTTTTTTTGACACGAAACGTCAAAAAAACTTTTAAATATAATATTTCAAGGACCGCACAGTTACGGCCGGTATATAGTATGTTTAATTTTTTGTAATATTAAAACAAAATTTCTTAAACAATCCGTCCGGTACAGGAGGCTGCTTCCGATCCGAAAGATGCCCCGAATACGGGATCCGTATTGAAGTATGCCGTAAATAAGAAAGGAGCCGGATGTTCCCCGGCATAACCGCAAGGGGAAGGATTTTTGCATATAAAAAGACTGTAAGCAGCATGAGGTAAAAACCGCATGTTGCTTACAGCCCGTTTTTCAGAACTCTATATCATGGTGCCGACGTGATCGGGAATGATAACGGTTGCTTCTGTGGCATGTATAATATCGTCCGTATCGTAGCCGGGAGCGAGTTCACGCAAAACCAGCCCGTCGGGAGTGACTTCCAAATAACAGCGCTCCGTGACGATATCCGTTACACACCGCGTTCCCGTTAAAGGCAGGGTGCATTTTTTGAGGATCTTAGGGGCCCCGTTTTTTTCACAATGTTCCGTGGCTACAATAATTTTTTTCACGCCTGCGCACAGGTCCATCGCTCCGCCCATACCGGGAACGAACTTGCCCGGAACGATCCAGTTGGCGATATTTCCTTCCTGGTCAACTTGGAAAGTCCCCAATATGGCGGCATCGATATGACCGCCTCTGATGAAGGCGAAGGACGTTTCATGATCATAGACGCTGCCGCCGGGAATAACGGAAGCCGGCTGCCCGCCGGCGTCAATGATATCGACGTCCACTTCATCCCACGGCGGTGTCGCGCCGCTGCCGACGGTGCCGATTTCCGCTTCAAGCCACAGGTCGACGCCTTCAGGTAAATAGTTTACGCACATCAGAGGCAGGCCGATCCCTAAATTGACGAAATCGCCGTCTTTAAAAAATTTTGCACACCTGGCCGCAATGAGTTCCCGGCCGCTTAATGTAGTCATTATGAAGGGCCTCCTTTCTTTTCGGCTTTTGCTTTGAGCCGCTTCCACATGGGGCATAACGGGCGCTTTTCGCCGGTTCGCACGTAGACCATGTCGATAATCGGTGCGGGAACATCTATTTCTTCAGGACCTAATTCACCGATTTCGACAAGCTCTTCCACTTCGGCAATGACGTAATCCGCAGCCAGGGCGAGTGTACTGTTCGTTGCCCGTGAATTCATGCGGAACGAGATATTCCCCGCTTTATCCGCCTTAGTGGCCTTGATCAGGGCGACGTCTCCGTGTAAGGGCAATTCTAAGAGATATGCTTTGCCGCCTACGGTAATTTTTTCTTTGCCTTTTTCCACCTCCGTACCCAGTCCGGTCGGTGTAAGGAATCCGCCGATTCCGGAGCCGCCGCAGCGCACCCGCTCGGCCCATGTCCCCTGCGGCACGAATTCCACCGCCAATTCGCCGCTCAGCATCTGATCTTTGGCGACGGGGTTTAAGCCTATATGTGTTGTAACCAGGCTTTTTACGCGTTTCGCCGCAATGAGTTTGCCTAATCCCTGATCGGGCATGCCGGCCGATACGGCGATGGCATCAATGTCCGTAATCCCCTTGGCAAGCATGGCGTCGATCAGTTCATCGGCGGCAAACTCGCCGTGCCAATCACCGAACATAATGGTTTGGCCGCTGCGGATGTGTTCTAAGGCACGGTCTTTGGAAACCGTTTTATTCAGCATGGATAGTTCCTCCTTTACCTCTATTTTCCTTTAAATTCAGCCTTTCTTTTTTCCATAAACGCTTTACAACCTTCCTGAAAATCCAACGATGCGGAGCATTCACGCTGCGTCGGAACTTCTACGGTGTCGAGCCATTGTTTGTAATCGCTGTAAACGGCGGCATACAGTTGTTTTTTAATGTTTTTATACGATATGAGCGGGCCTGAAGCTATTTTTGCGGCTAATTTCATCGTTGCGCCGGACAATTCTTCCGGGCTGACGACTTCATAGGCCAGGCCCCATTCCTTAGCTTCCGCGGCGCTCAGCGGACGGCCGGTTGCCGCCAACTGCACGGTCCGCGCCGTGCCGATCGTCTTGGCCAGTAAATATGTCGCTCCCGTATCGGGCACGAGACCGATATTGACAAAAGCCAGGATAAATTTCGCGTTATCGGCGCAAATCATAAAATCACCGCCTATCGCCAGGCTGACGCCCGCGCCGGCCGAGGCGCCGCAAACGGAGGTGATGACAATTTTACTCATTTTTTTCATAAAATCGGCCAACGTCCCTACTTTACTGATGAGGCCGTCCATATTCACCTCGCCGCCGCGTTTGATGAGATCATAGAAATAACCGATATCCCCGCCGGCAGAGAACGCCTTTTCCTGCCCTTTCAAAATGACGACTTTTACGGCCTCGTCTTTTTCGGCCGCCCGGAAAGCCAATAACAGCTCATCCGCCATTTGTTCGTCAATGGCATTGAGATTTTTCATGTAATCCATGGTAATGATCGCAATGCCGTTTTCCACCGTGTAAATTAATTTTTTGAAATCCATACGACCTCCTCCTTTGCCTGTTACCCTGTCCATACAAAAAGGGTTCCGAATACAATCGATTCGGAACCCTCTCTGCCGGATAATCCATCATTTGAAATAATGTTGACAACAAGTTGATATACGGTTCATATGCCCGAATACAAACCGTTCAATCAACTTGGAACAACCTCGATAAAAGTTCCGATGTATATGAAGACCGAGTGTATTCATCCGTATTCGACCTTTCCGTACCGGGGCGTGCTATACCTGCCTGCCGCCGATACCCTTTTGCAGCATAAAATTAAAATAGTTTTCCTGAAGTTTTCTGAATTTTCGCTGGGCAATGGGAATAATATGCCCTTTTATTTCGATGTGCCCCGGCTTGATGATATGGATGGCTTTTTGATTGACAATATATCCTTTTCCGGGGGATATAAATTGATGCGGCATTATTTCATCCAGCATCTTTTGCAGCCCTGCAAGCGTCCGTCTTGTCGTAATGAAGGAACCGTCTTTTAAATAGACCGTCAATATATGGCCCCGGCTCTCTATAAAGGAGATATTGTCAATATCTTCGATTTGCAAGCCGCCGCCCGAGGTCTTAAAAACGATCCTCGTTTCGCGGTCCGTCTTTATCTTTTCAAAGGCGCGTCCAAGGGCGATGTCCAGTTCTTTTTCTTTTATCGGTTTTATAAGATAATGAATCGTCTGCAAAGAAAAGGCTTCAATAGCGAATTCATCGCTTGAGGTAAGAAAAATGATCTCGCCGTGAAGCTTTTTACGGCGTATTTCCGCAGCAATATCCAGGCCCGATATGCCGGGCATATAGATATCCAGTAAGAAAATGTTAAATACTCTTCCCCGTTCAAGCTCTTCGCTGAGAAGAAAAGAACTGTCATAGAGCGTATAGCGGATTTCTTCCGTGTGATTTCGCAAGCAACGTTCACACATCGACTTTATATCATGAAGCTGCTTTGTGTCATCATCACATATGGCTATGCGTATCATACAGATTTACCCCGTGAATTCCGACTTCATTACATGATATATAAGTACAATATATTTTAGTTATTTAAATTATAACATATATTTATATATACAGTCCATGTTTTGTCATAAAACGGCGTCTATTTGTCCTGAAGCGACGAGGCGGAAAATCGATATTACAGGAACATATTAAAAGACGGGCACCTCCATGAATACGTCCATGAAGATGCCCGTTCGCTTACAGTTGTGAAAACAGCCTGTTTTTTGTGTATTCCGCGTCCGCTTTGATGCGTTCAATATCCAGGGTTACGAATTCTTTGTGTTTCATCAGGATGTTTCCGTCCACTAAAACCGTATCTACGTCCATGCTGTTAGCCGCGTACGCCAGCAGGGACAAGGTGTCGTTGCGCGGGTACCAGTGAAGGCCCGAACGGTCGATAAGCGTAATATCCGCCTTATAACCTTCTTCGAGCTTGCCGATATCCGTGTAGCCGAGCGCTCTGGCCCCGTCTTCGGTAAGCATGCGGACCGCCCGTTCCGCCGGGATTGCGGTCGGATCCAGCGTGTCGGCTTTATGTATAAGGGCGGCCAGATGCATTTCTTCTAAAATATCGAGATTGTTGTTGCTTGAAGCTCCGTCCGTGCCCAGGGACACGGTAATGCCCCTGTCAAGCATCCTGCCGAGCGGCGCAATGCCGCTGGCGAGCTTTAAGTTGCTGCCGGGATTATGGGCGACACGGACCTTTTTTGCCGCCATGATATCCATGTCGGCTTCATCGACCCAGACGCAATGTGCGGCCAGGCAGCCGCAGTCGAACACACCCGCGTCGTTTGCCCAGGCAATAGGGGATTTGCCGTACTGCCTGCGGATGTTTTCGACTTCCCCTTTTGTCTCGCAAAGATGCATATGGATTTCCGCGCCGACGGACCGTGCCGTTTCGACTACTTTGCGCAAATAGTCTTCAGGGCACGTGTACGGCGCATGCGGACCGAACATGACCGTAATACGGCCGTTGCAGCTGTTATGCCAGTTCATGAAGAAGTCTCTGTTTTCGGCCAGCGCTTCAGCTGCATTAGGCGTAATACCGGTGAGGCCGCGGCTGAGGCAGGCGCGGATCCCCGAATCGCGGACGGCTTCGGCCACGTTGTCCATAAAAAAGTACATATCCGCAAAGCTCGTCGTGCCGCAGCGCAGCATTTCCGCAATGCCGAGCAGCGTTTGCGCATAAACGGTTCTGCCGTCCAATTTCGCTTCGGCAGGCCAGATTTTGTTTTCCAGCCAATCCATGAGCCGCATATCATCGGCGTAGCTGCGAAAGACGGTCATGGCGATGTGATTATGCGTGTTTACAAATCCCGGCGTTGCCAGCATGCCTTTTCCGTCTATGATTTCGGCGTAACCGGTTACGTCGGTAATATCTGTAGGGAATGCGGTAATCCGATCGTCCGTGATTTCAATATTCCGGCCTTCTTCTATTACGCGGTTACGGTATACCGCAACATTCTTCAGCAGTTTTTTCGACACGGTATGTCCCCTTTTCAATCCAGATTTAAATAGGCGCGCTGTTCTTCGGTGAGCGAGTCTATGGCATAGCCCATGGACTGCAGCTTTATCATCGCTACGGAGATGTCCGTCTCACGGGGCAGGACGTAGACGCGGTTTTCCAATGTCCCCGCCTTATCGAGAATATATTTGGCTGCCAGTGCCTGAACGGCAAAGGACAGATCCATGATTTCCGCGGGATGGCCGTCTGCGGCCGCCAGATTTACCAGGCGTCCCTCGGCAATGAGATTGATAATATGGCCGTTTTTAAGCTCGAATCCTTCAATATTATGCCGGGCTTCAAACTGCCGTACGGCCAGGGCTTTTAATTCGGCCTTATTGATTTCCACGTCGAAGTGCCCCGCGTTGGCAAGGAGTGCGCCGTCTTTCATCTTCGCCATATGTTCGCCTCTGATGACATCCTTGTCGCCGGTGAGCGTGACAAAGATGTCGCCTATTTCGGCGGCTTTAGCCATGGGCATGACATCAAAGCCGTCAAAGACGGCTTCAATAGCCTTTATGGGATCCACCTCCGTTACGATGACATGGGCCCCCAGGCCTTTCGCGCGCATGGCGCAACCGCGCCCGCACCAGCCGTAGCCGGCAATAACCGCTTTTTTACCGACAACGGTCAGATTGGTTGTGCGCATAATGCCGTCCCAGGTAGACTGGCCCGTACCGTACCGGTTATCGAAAAGATATTTGCAATAGGAATCGTTGGCCGCTATCATGGGGAACTTCAACTCGCCCGCTTTAGCCAGGCCGTGCAGCCTGACAACGCCTGTCGTCGTTTCTTCCGTTCCGCCGAGCAGCCGTTCCGCCGCATCTGTACGCGTCGTGTGAAGGAGATGCACCAGGTCGCCGCCGTCATCGATGATGATATGCGGTTTGTGATCGAGGGCCTTATGCAAATACATAAAATATTCCTCTTCCGTACAACCGTGGGTCGCATAAACCGTGAGGCCTTCGTCAACGAGAGCTGCGGCTATATCGTCCTGCGTAGATAAAGGGTTGCTGCCGGTTACGATGACGTCGGCGCCGGCACGGTGCAGGACAATTGCCAGATACGCCGTTTTAGCCTCTAAATGAACGCTTATAACTACGGTTTTCCCCTTGAACGTCTGTTCCTCTTTCAAGGTTTTTCCGATAGCGTTCAGGGTCGGCATATAGCGATCGACCCAAGAAATTTTTTTATGTCCGCTCGGAGCGGCGCCGATGTCGTGAATAAGGGAAAGCATACGGGCTCCTTTCTATGTTCTGAAAAATGCGGAAACAGTTGTTTCGGACGGTTTTTCTATCGTCCCTTTTTCCGTAAAAATAGCTTCAATATTTTGATGCGGCGTTACGTCGAAGGCGGGATTAAAGACATCCGTGCCGGCTAACGCGAGCTGTACGTCCCGCAGCCTTCGCACTTCATCATGATGCCGTTCTTCAATAGGGATTTCTTCGCCTCTTGCCATGGACAGATCAAAGGTGGATACGGGAGCGGCTACATAAAAGGGTATCCTGTGTTCTTTGGCCAGGACGGAAACGCTGTATGTGCCGATTTTATTGGCCGTATCCCCGTTTGCCGTGATTCTGTCCGCGCCGACGATAACCGCGTCCACCCTTCCGGTTTTCATTACCCAGCCGGCCGTGCTGTCCGTTATCAGGGTTACAGGAATCCCGTCGGCTTTAAGTTCCGTTACGGTCAGGCGCGCGCCCTGCAGCAACGGCCGCGTTTCATCCGCATAAACGCGTTCAATGAGGCCGCGTTTATGAAGGGCGCGAATAACGCCCAGGGCCGTCCCGATATCGGCCGTTGCCAGGGCGCCGGCATTACAGTGAGTGAGGACGGTCAGTTTTTTTGCTCCCTTTTGTGCGATAATCGCCGCCGCGCCGTATGCGGATATGGACCTGTTGATCTCTATGTCCTTTGCATGAAGCGTTACGGCTTCCCTTTCAAGAGCAAGCGTGATTTCCGCGCTGCTCTTTCCCGCGGCCAGTTCTTTTTCGGCCGCCTTCAGCATATGTGTTAACGCCCAGTGCAAGTTTACCGCCGTAGGACGCGCCGCGTCAAGGGCTGCGGCAACGGTTGCCAGACCGGCCGAGAAGGCGGCGGTATCCGTGATTTTGCGGCGCAGCAATTCCGACGCCCCTAAAACGAGTCCGTAAGCGGCGGCCACGCCGATTGCGGGAGCGCCTCTCACGGCGAGGACGGAAATTGCGTCTTTTACGTCCTGCCAGGATGTACAGCGGCGGTATGTTTCTTCTGCCGGCAATTTCGTCTGATCCAATATGATCAATTCGTTACGGCGCCATTCAAGTGTCTTCATTATGCTTTAAACCCGCCGTACTCCGCCAGAACGTGGCGGCAATGACAATCGTCATCCTCGTATAACTCAATGGCGCGCATTAACAAGGTTTGAATACGCTTGGCATTATCTTCCATACATTCGTTGACCTCCGCATGTGTTTGGACCTGCTCGGAAACGCCGGCAGCGTAATTGGTAATCATCGAAACGGTAGCGTAACAAAGTTCCGCTTCTTTGGCCAGGCATACTTCCGGTACGGTCGTCATGCCGACGAGGTCGCCGCCGAGGCGGCTCAGCATTTTTATTTCCGCAGGCGTTTCGAAACGCGGCCCTTCCGTGCAGGCATACGTGCCGCCGTTATGAACGGGATACTTCAATGCGGCGGCGGCTTTGCAGACGGCTTCGCGCACTTTCGGGCAGTACGGCGTCGTCATATCGACGTGCACTACGCCGTTGGCCCCGCCGTCAAAGAAGGATTCATGCCGGGAATGAGTGAAATCGATAAATTGATCGGGCAGGACAAAATCACCCGGTTTATATTTTCTCGTCATGGTACCGACGGCAGTTGTCGAAAAAACGGCCGTGACACCGAGCTTTTTTAAGCCTAGTATATTCGCTCTGTAATTAATCAGGTGAGGCGGGATGGAATGGGCCTTGCCGTGACGGGGTAAGAAAATGATTTCCTTACTGCCGTATGTACCGCGTAAATAATGGATCATGCCGTAGAAAGTGGGCAAACGTTCCTGCCGTACATTGTTTAACATTTTCACGTCGCAGACGCCCGTACCGCCGATGATAGCAATCAAACTCACAGGGATCACTCCTTAGTATCGTTTTCGGACCGTTTTTTTCCTGCCGCAAACAGGGCTTCCAGTTCATCATGGCTGATTACGTATTTTGTACCGCAATAGTGGCAGGTCATTTCCACCTGAGGATCCGTCAGAAGGTCTTTTTTGTCTTCCTCACGCAGTGAAAGAAGCACATTTTCTATGCGTGCAAGTGAACAGGTACAGCGCCAGTACAGGGGCCGGCGGAAGATCTCTTTGCAGTGAAAGCCGTCCATAACGGTTTCGGCCAGTCCTTCTCCGTTTATATGTTTTGTCAGATAAGCCGTGATCGGGCCGATTTTTTTTATGTTCTCTTCTATTTTTGCCAAATCGTCGTCCGCAGCGCCCGGCAGCGCCTGTACAAGGAACCCTCCCGACGCGGCGACGGAATAATCGCGGTCGACGAGGACGCCGAGGCTGATCGTCGCCGGTATCTGTTCGGACGTATACAGGTAATACGCCAGATCTTCCGCGATCTCCCCCGATACGACGGGCGAGCGGCTCGTATAGGTCGTTTTTTCGGGCGTAAAGCGTGTTACCGTCACTTCCCCGTCCGTACCGACGGCCGTGCGGACGTCCAATTTCCCGTTAGAGGCCAACGGCAGGTCGATAACGGGATGATCCACATACCCGCGTACCCGGTTCGAGTTGAAGGCGTCGACGTGAATAACGCCCAGAGGGCCTTTGCCGTCGATGCGGATCGTTACGCCTTCGCGGTTTTTATAATCGCCTGCCAGAAGCAGGGCGCCCGTCATCGTCCGGCCTAAGGCCGCACAGGCCACGGGGGCCAGCGTATGCCGCTGCCGTGCCGTTTCGACGCAGTCTCTGGTTACGGCGACGGCAAGGCGGATATTTTCATCGCTCATATAATGGACGATACTGTCTCTGTATTCCATGCAATCCTCATTTCCGGGAAACAGCCCCTTGACCGGTCTTTGCGGCGGCGGGCCGTCCTTATAATCCTTGCAGAACCATCAATTCTGCCGCGCAGGTATAGCCCCCTTGCCGAAAGGGGGAAGGCATATTTCGGTGCATGCGGGGCGTACACCGTTTCTCCGGGATTTTATTGTATTGCCGTTTCCAATGCAACGGTTACCATGTCGTTAAACCCGGTCTGCCGTGCTTCGGCGCTTGCCCTCGCGCCGGTGAGCAAGTGATCGCTGACCGTAAAAATACCCAGGCATTTTGCCCCGTATTTAGCGCCCAGCGTATACAGCGCGGCCGTTTCCATTTCTACGGCCAGGATGCCGTACTCTCTTAATTTATCGTTATCGATTTCATCATCGTAGAACCGATCGACAGAAATGATATTGCCGACTTTTACGGGAATATGCCGCGCTCCGGCTGCGGTATATGCCTTGCATAAGAGTCCGAAATCGCCGAGGGGCGCATAGTTTATGGAAGGCCCGAAAATATTCCGGATAAGGGAGGAATCGGTCGTCGCGCCCTGTGCGATGAGAACGTCGCCGATGTCCAGCTCCCGGTTCATGGCGCCGCATGTACCGACGCGGATTAAGGTGCGCACGCCATAGTCACGCATCAGTTCCGTAGCGTAGATGGAAATTGACGGTATACCCATGCCCGTTCCCTGCACGGATATACGTTCGCCCCTGTACATCCCCGTATATCCGAATATGTTGCGCACCGTATTGTAACAGACGGCGTCTTCCAAAAAATTTTCTGCAATATATTTGGCCCGCAAAGGGTCGCCGGGCAGTAAAATCCGGTCCGCTACCGCACCGGCCTGTGCCTCGATATGAATGCTCATGAATGAGTGTTCCTCCTATGCCGTTATATTTATCCGGTCGTGTACGCAAGAAAGACTCCCGCCGTACAGATACAGGGAGTCTTCCCGAATTTGGGGGCAGGGGTTACATTTCTTTTAATAAGTTTGCCATTTCAATAGCGGCCGCGGCAACATCAAAGCCTTTATTGCCGGCTTTCGTACCTGCCCGTTCAACGGCCTGTTCGATATTTTCCGTTGTAACGATGCCGAAGAGGACGGGAACTCCCGTATGCAGGGAGATCTGGGCCACGCCCTTGGCCACTTCGTTGCAGACGAGATCATAATGGCTCGTTGCGCCGCGGATAACGGCGCCGAGGCAGATGACGGCGTCGTATGCGCCCGATTGGGCCATCTTCTGCGCGGCCAGCGGGATTTCGAAAGCGCCGGGGACCCATGCCGTCGTAATATCATCATCGTTTACACCGTGGCGGTGCAGGGCGTCGTATGCACCGCCGAGGAGGCGGCTGCCGATAAATTCGTTGAAACGAGCCACCACAATGCCTATGCGGAGACCCGCACCGAGCAGTTGACCTTCTTTAATATGTGCCATAAATAAACACTCCTATCCGTACAATATGATTAAAATCCGTTTTCCAAAAGCGTATCCCATGAAAGGGAGCCGTTTTTCCCCTCATGGGGGGCTGTAAATTTTTTTACATATTTACCGACAATATCGGTCTCCAAATTGACACAGGCGCCCGTCTGTTTTTCCGTAAGCGTCGTATTTCCCAGTGTATGGGGAATGACGGAAACGGAAAACTCTCTGTTCGTGACGGCGACGACGGTAAGACTGATGCCGTCGATGGCGACGGAGCCTTTTTCCACGATATATTCAAGCAGTTCCGGCGCCGCGCCGATATGATACACCTGAGCTATACCGTCTTTATCAATGCGGGAAATCGTCCCCGTGCCGTCGATATGGCCGCTTACGATATGGCCGCCCATACGTCCGCCCATTTGCACGGCCCGTTCAAGATTGACCCTGGATCCGCTGCGGATGTCTTTGAAAGAGGAACGGCGTATCGTTTCATGCATCACGTCGGCACAAAACGAAACGTCGGTCATAGCCGTCACGGTCAGGCATACGCCGTTTACGGCTATGCTGTCACCCGTCCTTGTACCGGCCAATACCGTATCGGCAAACACGGTCAGGCGCATCGAATCGGGCCGTCTGTCCATTGTGCCGATCGTTCCCAGTTCTTCAATGATTCCAGTGAACATACGCGCCCTCCCTGTTCCTGTTGTATGCCTCGATATACACGTTGTTATCGTGGATTTCGGCCGTTTCGTAATCAAGGGTGACGCTTTCCGACAAATCATCGGCGCCCAGGCCGCCGACAGAGGTCTTGGAATCAACGCCGCCGATAACTTTAGCCCCGATAAAGGCATAGATTTTATCGACAAGATTGCTGTCGAAAAAGGTTCCCTGTACGGTACTGCCGCCTTCGACGAGGATGCTGTGAATCCCCTTTTCATACAGCGTATGTACCATGGCCGGCAAATCCACCCTGTCGTCATCACGAAGAGGGGCGACCAGCACTTCCACGCCGGCCTGCTCCAGGGCTTCTTTTTTTTCAACGGGGCAATGTTTTGTCGTAATAACCATCGTTCGGGCCTGTTTGTCCGTTACCAGCAAGGCCTGCAGGTCAATACGCCCCGTAGAATCCAAAATGATGCGGAACGGTTGGTGCGGCGCGTCATGGCCTTCACGAACGGTACGGCTCGTCAACAGGGGGTTATCCGATTCAACCGTGTTGATACCGACAAGGATGGCGTCATAGAGAGAGCGTAAATAATAGCCCCGCTTACGTGCCCAATCATTGGTGATCCATTTCGATTTGCCTGTCCGGGACGCCGTTACGCCGTCGAGGCTCTGCGCCAGCTTAACGGCAATAAAGGGTTGCTGCGTAATCATGTTCTTGATGAATACTTCATTAATTTTGATCGCTTTCCCCGACAGCAGACCGACGATGACGGGGATGCCGGCATTGCGTAAAATTGCGGCGCCCTTGCCGGCTACCAGCGGATTGGGGTCCAGCATTGCGCAGACGACCTTGGCGACACCCGCTTTGACCAATGCCCGCGCACACGGCGGCGTTCTGCCGTAATGAGCGCACGGTTCCAGGGTTACGTAGACCGTGGAACCCGCGGCGCGCTCCCCCGCTTCCCGCAGAGCCCAGACTTCCGCGTGAGGCGTGCCCGCGCGGTGATGGTAGCCGCGGCCGACAATTTCGCCGTCCTTGACGATAACGCACCCGACCGAAGGGTTCGGCGATGTATAGCCCAGTCCCATTCGTGCCAGCTCAAGGGCTTCTTCCATATATGCAGCTTCATCCAACGGATTTCACCTCTTTCGATCATGTGAAAAGGCTATCGGTACATAAACCAATAGCCTTTAGTTGCATTGCCGTAAAAAAGGATGTCTTTTTCATCCAGACTGTTACTGTCGGTACCGGGTTCACACCGGTTCAGCCCCTCAGGGCTCGCGGACTGTCACCGCCGGTCAGGACTTGAAAGCAGTGCTTTCTCACCTTGCCTCAAAGACTATGAGTACATATGGAAATTCTCTGTAAATTATATCATAGCCGTACCGGCAAAACAAGGCCGCTATGCCTTTAACGCGGCAATTGCGGCCGCCCTGTCCGCCCTGCCGAAGACCGCGCTGCCCGCAACCAGCCATGTAGCCCCGGCGGCCGCTACATGACCGATCGTGTCCGCCGTAATGCCGCCGTCCACTTCGATTACGGCCGCCGTATTTCCCGCATTTTCCAGAAGCTCCGCCGCGTCTCCCACCTTGGCGACGGTATAAGGGATGAATTGTTGGCCGCCGAACCCGGGATTGACACTCATAATAAGAATCAGGTCCAAATACGAGGCAACGCATTCCAGTGTGCTCACCGGCGTAGCGGGGTTCAGGGCCGCACCGCATTTCATCCCCTTTTCCCTGATCTGCTGCAATACTCTGTCCAAATGGGGGCACGCCTCCTGGTGGACCGTTACGTACTGCACGCCTGCGGCGGCCAGAGCGTCAATGTAGGTTTCCGGGTGTTCGACCATGAGATGGGCGTCAAAAACGAGGGCCGTGTGGCGGCGCAACGCCGCCACAAGAGGTACGCCGAAGGTCAGATTGGGAACAAAATGGCCGTCCATCAAATCGAGATGGAGAAAATCGGCGCCGCCTTTTTCGATATCGCCGATTTCCTCTGCCAGGCGGGAAAAATCCGCCGCTAAAAGTGAAGGACCGATGTGAATCATAAATGCTTATTTCCTTTCCGCAATAGAATCCTCTATTTTACAATAGGTATCGTAACGCTCCCGTAAAATTTTGCCTTCCGCCAGCGCCTGTTTGACGGAACAATCCGGCTCGGAACGGTGAAGACAGGAAGAAAAGCGGCAATGACCGCTGTATTTTGCTAAATCGGGCATGAGCGACGTAATTTCTTTTTCTTTCAGATGTGTAAAATCGAGCGCGCTGAACCCCGGCGTATCGATGACGTACGTCTGCTCCCGCAGCTTCATAATTTCAGAATGACGCGTTGTATGACGGCCGCGGCCGATCTTGTCGCTGACCTTGCCGACGGCCAGTTCTCTGCCGATAATGCGCATTAACAGGCTTGATTTGCCGACGCCCGAAGGCCCTGCAAAGGCCGTAACTTTGCCGTCAAGGAGAGCTTTAAGGCTGTCGATTCCCTCTCCCGTGCAGGCGGAAACCGGATACGCGGCGTAACCGCAGCGCCTGTAAAAGGCCGCGTATTCTTCGGCCAGGGGTTTATTGAGATCACATTTATTAAAGCAAAGCGACGGATGTATGCCGTCGTATTCGCAAGTCATCAGCATCTGATCGATCAGAAACCTGCTCGGATCCGGCGCGGCGGCCGCCATGACAATGAACATGGCATCAATGTTGGCTACGGCCGGGCGGCGCAGTGAGTTTTTACGGGGTTCTGTTTTTTCAATCACACCCTTCTGCACGCCCGTTGCCGTAAATTCGACCATGTCGCCGACGAGGATTTTTTCTTTCATCTTACCGCGGCGGCGGCATTCTACGGCCCCGCCGCTCCCCGGATCCACATAGTAATAGCCGTTATAGTTTTTTATGACTCTTCCTCTGGGCATGTTTTACAGTTCCTCTTCCTGTACAAGGGCATTGTTAATGTACACTTTAACTCGCGTACGCCCCGTGCCCGTCACGTTTTTACTGATATTGTCGCCGCCGGACTGCATGCGGTCGTACACCGTTTTTGAACCGGTATCGTCTTCCACGATAATCTGAACGCGCTGGTTCGATGCGCCTCCGGGGATACTGATGCTTACATTGCCCGTGTGGGTGGCGCCGCCCGACGGCGAGGTACCTGACGCGTATTCAATGCCCAAGTCGACCGTATTGCCGCTGCCCGGCGTCTGAGAGGTTACCTTTGCCTGATTGTTCGATTTATTTGCGTCTATGCCGCTGATAGTACCGATGGTATAGCCCGCGTTTTGGAGCGTTTGAATCGCCGTATCCAGGGTCATGCCGATAGTGCTGGGAGCGTCTTTTGCCTTTTTGCCGTCGTTTTTGCAGACGACTACGTCAATTTTAGCGCCTTTTGACGCTTTTTCCGGAGACGAGGGGGTCTGGCTGATAATCTTGCCGTCCGGATATTCATCGCTGGGAGCATAGGTGACACTGCCTACGGATAAATGAATTTCCCGCAGCTTCCTGTCCGCCTCCGAAACGGTCAGGCCGCGCAGATCGGGAATGAGGACTTCCGCCCCTTCATTACCCTTGCTTACTGTCAAATAAATGGTCCTGTTCGCTTTTACGACGGCTCCCCCGCCCGGCGTTTGGGCCATGACCTCTCCGATGGGGACATCGGCGCTCTCCACTTCTTTTACGGAAACGGAAAGATGTTTCTTTTCCAGCATGGAGCGGGCAATTTCCACCTGTTTTCCCGTAACGTCGGGAACGGTTATACTCTCGGTGCTCCAAAAATTACCGAACGAAAAGAAGGCCCACAGAAATGCGATAAGGAAAATCCCGATCATACTGAAAACAATGGTTTTCTTTGAATGATTGCTGATGTTGTCGACTGCCCGGATAAAGAGATTTTTTTTCTTCTCTTCTTCCGCCGGCGGCCTGCGGACCGTCTGCAGCTGCTGCGTGTTGAAGTTATTCTTGATAATCGGCAGGGCCCCTTTATTGCTGTTTACGAAGCCCTGCGAGAGACGGAGCTCGGACATCATTTCACTGACGGTCTGGAAACGATCGTCCGGATTTTTGGACATGGCTTTTAGAATACACCGTTCGACGAGATGAGGGATCCGGCGATTGTATTTTGTCGGCCGCACCACGTCGTCCTGCACATGCTGTAAGGCTATCCCGATTGCGGTATCTCCTTCAAAGGGGACGACACCCGTCATCATTTCGTACATGACGACCCCTAAAGAGTAAATGTCCGTGCGTTCATCTATCGGTTCGCCTGCCGCCTGTTCGGGAGAGAAATAGTGAACCGAACCGACAACGGAGTCGTCTTTGAGATTATCCGTGTTGGCGTTGGCCGCGCGGGCGATGCCGAAATCCGCCACTTTGACTTTTCCCGCCTCCGTCACGAGGATGTTGTGCGGCTTGATATCACAGTGGACAATGCCGTTGGCATGGGCATGTTCCAGAGCGTCGCCAATATCAAAGGTAATCTGCATCGCCGTGTTTATCGGCAGATGGCCGTGTTTGTCGATGTAATCTTTGAGGGTTTCACCGCGTACAAATTCCATGACTAAATAGTGTACGTCCTGGTCGAACCCGACATCGTACATATTGACTATATTGGGATGAGATAATTTTGCCGCCGCCTGGGCTTCCTGATGGAACCGGACGACGAAATCCCTGTCTTTCCCGTACTTACCGTGTAATATTTTCACAGCCACGATGCGGTCCAGAAGAATATCCTGTGCTTTATAGACACTGGCCATACCGCCGGAACCGACTTTTTCCAATATTTTATATCTGTTATCCAATATATGACCGATCATATCAGAATCTCCACCACTTTCATTCCAATCGAATTATCCGAACGCAATCTCTAGAGTGTCTTGATAATGACCGTTGCATTATCCGGAGCGCCTTCATCATAAATTCTTGCAAATAAGGATTTTACCGTTTGCCGTTCTTTGCCGGCGGCATGCTTGAGATACGTCGCTATCTCCCGCTCGTCAAGGCATCCGGTCAGACCGTCCGAGCACAGGAGGATACAATCGCCTTTTGTAACCGTAATGGTCCCGCTGTCGACAGGCATGTCCCTATCGACGCCGACGGCACGCGTAAGGACATGCTTCTGCGGATGTGACTGCGCTTCGTCCGCCGTAATACGGTGGCCTTCCATGAGGTCGTGAATAACCGTGTGGTCCGTAGAGATCTGTCTTAATTGGCCCCGGCTGTAAAGATAAATACGGCTGTCGCCGACATGGCCCCAATACGCCTTGTCGCCGACGACAGTGACAACGGTCAGCGTCGTCCCCATTCCCTGCAGGGCGGGATCTATGGTAATTTTGCTGAGGATGCAGTCGTTGGCATAGGCGATGGCCTTTTCCAATTGTCCGGCGGAAGCGTACGTATAATTTGAAAAATAATAGGCTACGGATTTAACGGCTGTCCGACTGGCTATTTCGCCGCCCACATAGCCGCCCATCCCGTCCGCGACGGCCATAATGTCGCCCTTATCACTGATATAGAAAGAATCTTCATTTACACTTCGAACCAGACCGATTCGAGATTCACCGTATATACCCAATACTTCACTTCCTTCCGGCTGCCTGCATGCGCATTGCCGCAGCCTTATACACGTTCTTTCCGGCGTTTGCTGCGGAGCTGGCCGCAGGCGGCCTGTATGCCGCTTCCCATTTCCCGGCGCAGCGTAATATGTACGCCGTGATCTTTTACATAACGGCAAAAATCGTCTATTTGTTTCTTTTCCGGGCGATGGAGGCCGACATCGTAATTATCATTGACGGGGATCGCATTGACGAGGATATTTTTCCCGGCTAAAAGCCTGACCAACTGTGTCGCGCAGTCCGGGGTGCAGGTGACATCCCGGATGAGGATATATTCAAACGTAACCCTTCGTCCGGTAGCCTTAAAACAGCGATCCGCCGCGGCCAGAATATCTTTCAGCGCGTACGTCCCGGCAACGGGCATGATGCGCCGTCTAATCCGGTCATTCGGTGCATGAAGCGATACGGCCAGATTGACGGGAAGCCCTTCGGACGAGAATCTGTCCATGGCCGGGACGATGCCCGATGTGGATAGAGTCATGTTCCTGTAGCCCAGATACAGCGTTTCTTTTTCGTGAATGAGCCGCATAAAGGCAAGCACATTGTCATAATTGAGCAGCGGTTCCCCCGTCCCCATAAGGACGATTGAATGCAGATCGGCGGTTACATATTTCCGAAACGCGAGAAGCTGGCTTACCATTTCGCCGACAGTGAGATTTCGGATAAACCCGTTTTTCGCGGAGGCGCAGAAGGCGCAGTTGACGGCGCAGCCGACCTGTGACGAAAGACAGACGGAATTGCCGTAGTCATGCTTCATAAGCACCGTCTCGACGGTCTGCCCGTCGATAAGTTCAAGTAAAAGCTTTACCGTATTGCCGTCGCCTGAAATTTGTTTATCGACTACGGCGGGGACGTAAAGAGGCAGCTCTTTTTTTAGAAGCGTCCTGTCGCTCCTGGGCAGAAGGAGCATATCGTCCCAATCATATATATGCTCCTTGTAAATGTAATGTAAAATTTGATCGGCCCTGAATTTCTTCATTCCCTGAGAAAAGAGAAAATCCTGCAAAGCCGGGCGGTTCATTGCGAAAATATCGTTCATATCAGGCTTTCTGCATTTTTGCGATAAAGAATCCGTCCAGGCCGTCGCGCTGCGGTAATATGCACAGATACGGAGTATCCTGCCGGAAGCCCAGGCTGTTTCCTATGGGTACGGCTTTGAACTCTGCGTGAGCGGCGAGGAAAGAATCGACAACGGCGTCGTTTTCCTCTTTGTTTATGGTACAAGTGCTGTATACCAGGATGCCTCCCGGTTTAACGCATTTCGCCGCGCTTTCAAGCAGCTGCCGCTGGAACGGGGGCAAGGCTTTCAGGTCTTCGGGGCGTTTGCGCCAGCGTAAATCCGGCTTGCGCCGTAAGATGCCCAGACCGGAACACGGCGCGTCTACGAGCACGCGATCCGCTTTGGCCGCGTACCTGTGGCCGAGCAGAACGGCGTCCTGAAGAACGGTCCTGATATTTTTCAGTCCCAGCATGCGGGCATTTTCTTTGATGAGCTTCAATTTATGTTCATATATGTCAAACCCGTAAACCAGGCACCCGCTGCCGCCCAGTGCGGCAAGATGCGTCGTTTTTCCTCCCGGCGCGGCGCATACGTCAAAGATGACTTCACCGGCCTGAGGGGCGACAATATGGGCGACGAGCTGAGAAGGCTCGTCCTGGATCATACCCAGGCCGCCGGCAATTTCCGTAAGCGTACGGATACCGGGATTTTTCTCCAGATAAATCCCTTCCGGTGCATGCAGCGCGCAACGGCAGGGCACCCCTTTTTGCGTGAAAAGGGTCATCAGCTTCTCCCGTGTCGTACGCGTCGTATTGGTGCGGACGCATAAGTCGGGCACACGGTCGAAGTAGCGGCATAATGCGGTCGCTTCTTCTCTGCCGAAGTCCTTTACCCACTTGCGCACCAGCCAGGTTGGCTGATGGTACGTTAAGGACAGATGCAGGATCACATCCTCTGCCGGCGTCGGGACAGTGAATGTTTCTTTTTTCCGCAGACTGTTGCGCAAAAGGGCGTTCACGAATTTAGCCATGCCGGCGTTGCCGAAACGACGCGCCGTTTTTACCGCTTCATTACAGGCGGCGGACGGCGGTACTTTATCCATAAAGAAAAGCTGGTATAAGCCGCAGCGCAGGATGGCCAGGCATACCGGATCGAGCTTTTTAATGTCGCGAGTGCTGACCGTACTGATAATGTGATCTAAATAATTAAGGGTCCGCAGGGTACCGTATACGAGTTCCGTATAAAACCTGCGGTCCCGGTCGTCGAAATTTTGCTTTTGTATGGTTTTCGATACGATAATATTACTGTAGCCGCCGTCTTTGCAAACTGCGAGCAAACTGTGAAAAGCCGCCTCACGAACGTTCATTTTCATTCTCCCGCCGCCGGTCAACGCCGCAGCCTTCCGTCAGAACCGTACCCGCCGTCAGCCGGTGGCTTTGCAGGAACTGCGCCGAACTCATCCGTTTACGGCTTTCCGGCTGCACTTCTTTAATACAAAGCGCGTCTTTTCCCGTCTGGACAGTGAAAACTTTCTTTGTAACCTCAAGAATCGTGCCTGCAGGGACATTTTTCCCGGAAACTACGTCGGCCGACCAGATTTTCAGGCGTTTTCCGTCAAAAAAAGTATAGGCACCCGGCTGCGGATCAAGAGTGCGCAGCAATCTTTCTATTGAGACCGCCCCGTCCCGCCAATTGATACGCGCCGCGCTTTTATCGATTTTCTTCGTATACGTCGCTTTTTCCGGATCCTGTTTTACGGCCTGCCGTTCATATGTATCCAGGTCGTCAAGAACGGTGAGCAGCGTATCTTTTCCGAGAACGGCAAGCGTATTGAAAAGCGTTCCCGTCGTTTCCTTCCCGTCAAGCGGGAGTCGGGCCTGAGCCAGTATATCCCCCGTATCCATACCCTCATCCAGCTTCATGATGGATATCCCCGCTTCCGTTTCGCCGTTCATGACGGTATATTGAATCGGGGCGGCGCCGCGGTATTTCGGTAACAGTGAAGCATGAACATTAAGGCAGCCGTGCGGCGCAAGCGTCAGCAGTCCGGCAGGCAGTATTTTTCCGTAAGCGATGACGACGATGACATCCGGGTTAAGAGAACGAAGCTCTGCGAGTACCCGTTCGTCACGGAGCGTTTGAGGTTGTAAGACGGGTAATCCCAGTGCCGCCGCTTGTTCTTTTACCGGCGGAAAGGAAACGGTCTTGCCCCGGCCGCGCTGTTTGTCCGGCTGTGAAACGACGCCGACGATCTCATGGCCGGCCTGGACGAGTGCCGTCAGGGAAGGAACGGCAAACTCGGGTGTACCCATAAACAGTATTCTCATTGTCCTTCATCCACTTTTCGCAGATTTACCGCTTTTTCAGTAAATAAATGTCCCGCCAAATGATCCATTTCATGTTGGAAGATACGGGCTAAAAATCCTTCCGGCTCATACTCAACCGCTTCGCCCCGCCTGTTTTGGGCACGTACTTTTATTTTTGTATGACGGCGGACCTCCCCGTAAATCCCCGGCACGCTCAGGCAGCCTTCCGGGCCGTATTCCATCTCTTCCGATATTTCAAGAAGTTCGGGATTGATTAATTCAATTAAGCCGTTGCCGTCGTCCAGGACGATTAACTGCAGCGATTCATTGATTTGCGGGGCGGCCAGGCCGACTCCTTCTGCGGCATACATGGTTGCGGCCATATCGTCGAGAAGGTGTTTAATGCGTTTCGTAATTACTTTTACAGGTTTTGCCGTAGCGTTTAATACAGGCGCTCCTGCTTTGACTATGCGTAAAGACGCCATTCTGTATATCTCCTCAGGGTAAATCCGGATAAACACACATTTTCAGTGTATTCATTATTATATCGCATTTTTTTTTGTAATACCAGTCAGGCAACGGAAAGACCCGACTAAAAAGCCGGGTCTACATCAATGAGGACGCCTCGCTCAAAAAAAGCCGCATTGTCCCGCATATACGCTTTAATACCGGTAAGATCCGGCCCGCGCAATAAAATGACTATTCTGTATTTGTTACGTATTTTTTTTATAATATCGACATACGGGCCGATTATTTCCGGGGCGGGATCAAGCCGGATATCCTTGTAACGGCGCAACTCGTCGTACAGGCGGCGCCCTTTTTCCCAAAGAGCGTTTTCGTCTTCGTCGATAAGCACGATTTTAACGAGCTGCGCAAAGGGCGGATATGCCAATTCCCGGCGATACGTTATCTCTTCCTCGTAAAATCCTTTGTAATCCTGATTTTTGCTGTGTCTGATGACATAATGATCCGGCGCGTATGTTTGCATTACCACTTTACCGGGGGCGGTGCCGCGTCCGGTCCGTCCGGCCGCCTGCGTAAGCAGCTGAAAGGTCCGTTCTCCCGCCCAATAGGCCGGCATGTTGAGCAGGCTGTCGGCAGCCAATATGCCGACGGCCGAAACTTCGGGGAAGTCATGGCCTTTGGCCACCATCTGTGTTCCCAGGAGAATATCGTAGTCATGGCGGCGAAAGGCTTCTATTATGGCGTCTCCGCTGTTTTTCCGCATTGCGGTGTCCTGATCCAGCCGGATAACGCGCGCCGAAGGAAAGGTCTGCCGCAGCTGGGCTTCCGCTTTTTCCGTACCCGCCCCGAAAAACTTGATGTATTTACTGCGGCATGCCGGACAAAAAGCGGGCGCTTCTTTTACGGATTCACAATAATGACAGCGTAAATGTTCGGAATCCTTATGATATACCATCGGCACGTCACAGGTATCGCACTTGACCACGTAACCGCATTTACGGCACATCACAAAGGTGGAAAACCCTCTTCGGTTCAAAAGGACGATGGCCTGCTTTTTTTGTCGTAACGTTTCGCGTAAAAGGTCGCAGAGCTTAGCGGACAGGATGTTGTAATTGCCGCGTGCCAGTTCATCACGCATGTCGACAATGTCTATCTCCGGCAAAGGGCGGTCGAGAACGCGGCGTTTGAGTTCAAGAAGCCCGTACTCACCGGTGAGCGCCTTATGGTAATCGCTTATCGCCGGCGTCGCGCTGCCGAGTACGACGGGGCAGCCGTAATAGGCGGCACGTTTTCTCGCGACGGCAACGGCATGGTAACGGGGCGATTCATCCTGTTTGTACGAACTGTCATGCGCCTCGTCGACAATGAGCAGTCCCAGATCCGCAAGCGGCGTAAAAACGGCCGACCTGGCGCCGATACATATATGGCTTTCCCCGTTTGCCATACGCCGCCTGTTGTTAATACGCTCCCCTTTTGAAAGTTTGCTGTGCATCACGACTACATCCTCGCCGAAACGGGCGGTGAACCGCCGTACGATCTGTCCGGTCAAGGCAATTTCCGGGACCAGGAGAAGCACCTGCTTTGCCGAAGCGATAACTTCCCCGGCCAACTGCATGTACACTTCCGTTTTTCCGCTGCCGGTAATACCGTGCAGCACCCAGGTCCTGCCGTCCCTGTCTTCCTGCACCCTGCGGATCGCTTCTTCCTGTTCATTCATGAGCCGCCAGGTTTTATCCGTGCCGACGGCCAGTGAAAGATAATCGGTTTCCCTTTCGCGTTCTTCAACGGCAAGGAACCCGGCCGTTATGAGGTTGCGGACCGTATCCCGGCTGAAGCCCGCGGCAAGAACGGCCCGCAAAGAGAGGCACTCTTTGCCCTGCAACAGCAGAAGCAGCTCGGCCTGCCTTTTTTTTCGCATCAGCGTGCCGTCATCAGGACGCTTGAACCGCAGCCATTTTTCCGTCTTGGGCGCCACTTTATTGCGTAATATCTCCAGTTTTCGAACGGTTCCTCTTTTGACGAGTTCTTCTACCGGGAGCGGCCCGAAGAGTTTATACATAATTTTTTCGGACGCTCCCGGATGTGTGTCCAGGTAGCTTAAAATCTTCTTTTCCTCCGGGCTCTCCCGGCCGTCTTCATAGCCCTTGAAAAGCCGATAATCCCAGGAGATCCCTTTTTTTTCGACTAAAAAAAGGCGCAAGGCGTCTGCAAGGCTACAGAGATAATACGTACTGATCCAAAGGGCCGTTTCAATAATTTCAGCCTGAGCGCCCGCCTGGACGGACAATACGGCTTCAACGGGCTTTAATTCAAAATCCCCCGTCCTTTCTGTATCATCCGCCGTCCGTATGACAATGCCCTCTTCCCGTCGTCTGCCGAAGGGGATGAGGACCCGGCTGCCCGGCCTAACCGTTTCCGCCAACGCCGGCGGGACTGAATATGTAAATGTTTTTTGTAAGCGCTTGGCCGTTATATTGACAATAATCTGGGCGATCATACAAGCTCCTGAAAAAAAGAAGGGAGACACGGCGGCCTCCCCCAAAAACAGTATTCTTATACCCCCGCTTCTTTGCGAAGAATATCGGCTTTATCCGTTTTTTCCCAAGGCAAATCGAGGTCGTTGCGGCCGAAATGACCGTATGCGGCAACCTGCTTGTAAATGGGACGCTGTAAGTCCAGCATTTTGATGATGCCCGCCGGACGAAGATCAAAGTGCTTGCGAATGAGTTCAACCATCTTAGCGTGAGCGCATTTTCCCGTGCCGAACGTTTCCACGTGAATGGAGACGGGATGTGCCACGCCGATGGCATAAGCAAGCTGTAATTCGCATTTATCCGCCAGGCCTGCCGCGACGATGTTTTTCGCCACATAACGTGCCGCATACGCTGCGGAACGGTCGACTTTCGTGGGATCTTTACCGGAGAAAGCGCCGCCGCCGTGGCGGGCCATGCCGCCGTACGTATCGACAATGATTTTACGGCCCGTAAGCCCGGCATCGCCCTGCGGCCCGCCGATTACAAAACGGCCCGTAGGATTGATGAAGAGTTTCGTCTTTTCGTCAAAGAGGCCGTCGGCAAGTACCGGTTTGATAACGAATTCTACCATATCTTTTTCGATTTGGTCACGCGTCACTTCCGGACTGTGCTGTGTGGAAATAACGATTGTATCGACATGCACGGGCTTGCCGTCTTCATATTCTATCGTGACCTGCGTTTTGCCGTCCGGACGGAGATAGGTCAGGATTCCTTCTTTGCGGACCTTTGCCAAACGACGGGCCAATTTATGTGCCAGCGAGATCGGCAGGGGCATATATTCTTCCGTTTCGTTCGTTGCGTACCCGAACATCAACCCCTGGTCACCGGCGCCGATAGCATCGAATTCGTCTTTATTTCCTTCTTTCGCCTCTTTCGCTTCGTCTACGCCCATGGCGATGTCCGACGACTGTTCGTCGAGAGAGACAAGCACGCCGCAGGTGTCGCAGTCAAAGCCGTATTTAGCGCGCGTATACCCGATGTTCCGTACAGTTTCACGGATGATGCGGGGAATATCGACATAGCATTTTGTGGAAATTTCCCCTACTACGTGGACAAGCCCCGTCGTCACAAGCGTTTCGCAGGCAACGCGGGCGCCGTTATCCTGGGCCAGAATGGCGTCCAGGATACCGTCCGAAATCTGATCGGCCATTTTATCGGGATGCCCCTCCGTAACCGATTCGGATGTAAAAAATTCACGATTTTTTGTCATTTACTATAACTCCTCCTGTAGTACACTCCTTTGGGCTAAAAAAAATCCCTCTGTAAAAGAGGGGTTCAAAGACCCATCTTCCCGCCTGACGGCTGTTGGACTTAGCACCTTTTCCTTTTAGAAGGTTGCTGCGGCATCATGGGGCCAATCCCTCCGCCGACTCTTGATGGAACGATATGTTGTTTTGACTGTCTATCATTATAAAGGAGATATGCTGTAATTGCAAGCAATAAATTTATGGTGTCATCATACGCTGCGCCGGGCAGGCAAATTGTGTAAAAAAGACAACCGCGGGGCGTCCGTAAGCAAAAAGTCCCGCTTGCGGGGACGGGCTTATTCCCGCTGCCGCTTTTTCTCGCATATAGACGCCACGCGTTTAATAATTTCTGCCGCCAAGGCATCTTTCGACATCAGCGCTAAAGGCTCGCTTGTACCGTCCGCATACAGGAAGGTTGCAATATTCGTCGTGCCCTTAAAACCCGCTCCCTCGGCCGTAACATCGTTGGCGACGAGCATATCCAGGTTCTTTTTCTTTAACTTCTCCCTGCCGTGTTCTATGATATTCGTCGTTTCCGCCGCAAAGCCGACGAGGATCTGATTTTTTTTACGCTGTCCCAGCGCAAGAAGTATATCCGGGTTTTTGACCATATCAAGCGTCAATACATCGTCATTTTTCTTGATTTTCTGCGGCGACGGTTCGGCCGCTCTGTAATCCGCCACGGCCGCCGCTTTTATCACTATGTCGCAGTCATCATATAAGGCGTCTACAGCCGCTTTCATTTCGTTTGTCGTCAGGACGTCGACGCGTTTAACGGCGGACGGCGTGGGCAGATTCACCTGCCCGGCCACCAGGGTGACGTCCGCCCCGGCAAAGGCGGCCGCTCTGGCTATGGCAAAGCCCATGCGCCCGCTTGAATGGTTGCCGATATAGCGAACGGGATCTATCGCCTCGCGCGTACCGCCGGCCGTTACAATCACTTTTTTTCCCTTTAAGCAATCCGTGCGCATAACAGCGTACTCAATATACTCGGCAATATGTTCCGGTTCGGGCAAGCGTCCGGCGCCGACCGTGCCGCACGCGAGAACGCCCGATTCGGGGGGCATAATCATATAACCGAGCTTTTCCAATTTGGCCATATTTTCCTGAACAATCGGATTGGCGAGCATGTTCGTGTTCATGGCCGGTACGATTATTACCGGTACGGTTGCAGCCATAACGGCCGTCGTCACCAAATCATCGGCGATACCGTTGGCGATTTTTCCGATAATATTTGCCGTAGCCGGTGCGATGACGAACAAATCGGCCCATTGTGCCAGCGCAATATGTTCCACCTGAAATTCGGGCACATCCCCGAACAGGGAAACGGCTACTGGATTGCCCGATATTTCTCTGAGCGTCAGGGGGGTAATGAATTCCGCGGCATGAGCCGTCATGATACACTTGATTTCCGCGCCTTTTTTACGGAGCAGGCTGATAATCACCGCGGCCTTATAGGCGGCAATACCGCCGCTGACCGCCAAAACGATTTTCTTGTGTTCTAACGACATGCTGAAAGCACCCTCTCTTTATTTGATGCCGGACTGAGGTGATTCATACGTGATTTTACCTTCATCTATTTCGTCCATCGCGATGGAAACGACTTTATTCGTTTTCACTTCGACAAAGGGCGCATCGCCGTCCGTAAGCTCACGGGCGCGTTTCGCCGCTAACGTTACGAGCGTATATTTACTGTCTACCTTTTTCATTAATGACTCCAACGTCGGTCTGATTAACATAATTTATCTCTCCTGTTTTGTCATATACATTTTTTTGATGGAAGCAATGAGATTATCGTTGCGGCACGAGCGGCATTCTTCCGCGCGGATAATGGCAGCGGCCAAATCTACGGCCGTTTTTAAATCATCATTAATGATGACGTAATCATAGTTGCCGATCCAGTCAAGTTCGGCGCCGGCCTTTGCCAACCGTTTGGCAATGACGGCTTCGGAATCGGTGCGGCGCAAATGCAGCCGCCGTGACAGGACTTCCATACTCGGCGGCACGATGTAAATAAATACGCCTTCAGGATATTTTTCTTTTACCTGCATTGCTCCTTGAACATCGATTTCCAGCATGACATGATTTCCCTTTTCCAGCTGGCTGAAGACGTAGTTTTTCGGGGTGCCGTAATAATGGTCGTATACTTTCGCGTGTTCGAGAAAAGCGTCTTCCGCAAGAAGCTCTTCAAAACGACGGGTATCGGCGAAGAAATAGTTTACACCGTCAAATTCCCCTTTTCTCGGCGCGCGGGTCGTCATGGAAACAGAATAATGTATCGACGGAAACCGAAGACGCAACGCATCGCAGATAGTTCCCTTGCCGGCGCCGGACGGCCCCGAAACAACCAGCAAAAGGCCTTTATCCTTCATGGGTGTTCCCCTTTTTGTCGTCGTCTTTCCACTCATCATGAGGTTCATCGCCGACATGCAGGATGCGGTGGGATACCGTTTCGGGCTGCAAGGCGGAAAGAACGATTTGTCCGTGATCCATCACCAGGACAGACCGTGTTTTTCTGCCGAAAGTCGCGTCGACAAGTATATTATGTTCCCGCGCATCCTGGATCATACGCTTTATGGGAGCCGATTCGGGACTGATAACAGCCACTACTTTATGGCCCATAACCATATTTCCGAAACCGATATTTATGAGATCAAAGTTCATGTTATCACCGTTATTCAATATTTTGTATTTGTTCGCGAACCTTTTCCAGTTCGTTTTTAATATGTAAAACCGTCTCCGTGACGTCCATATCCTGTGTTTTGGCGCCGACCGTATTTGTTTCCCTGTTTATTTCCTGAATAAGAAAATCAAGGGAACGGCCCACATCGCCGCCGCTGTTCAACAATTTTTTTAATTGTAACACATGACTGCGAAGACGTACAACTTCTTCCGTGAAATCCGATTTATCCGCAAAGACGGCGACTTCCTGTAAAATACGTCCTTCATCAACCGGCACGCCGGCAGGTTCCAGGAGATTGACGATACGGTTATGGAGACGTTCGGCATAGGCCGTCACGATATCTTCCCGCTTCCCGGCGATGGAATCGATATACTCTTCCATAAGGTCGGCGCGTTTTAAAAGATCCGTATGGATACTTTCGCCTTCCCTGTCCCTCATAGCGGTAATCGCGTCAAGGGCTTGTGTAACGGCGTTGTCAAAAACGGGCCGGGCCGCTTTCGTGTCGATGACGGGAGGTTCCTGCGTGAACCAGTCGCTGCAAAGGGCGATGACTTCGCCGAGCGTAGCCGGCTCATCATTAAAAAATCGTTGCTTGGCCGTATCGAGGGCGACTTTGCAAGCTTCAAGGGCCGCATAATCAATACGGATTTCCTGCGGCTGCCGCTCCAACTCCGTCACCGTTACGAACATGTCCACCTTGCCGCGGTGGATCGTTTTTTTTACGGCGTTCCGCAACCTGTCTTCCAAGGCCATGTAAGCACGGGGCATACGAATATTAAGTTCGAGAAAACGTTGATTGACAGCCTTTATTTCTATCGTAACGGACAATTTCCCGTCACTGAACGTGCCGCTGCCGAACCCGGTCATGCTGCGCAATGTGAAGTACCTCCTTCTGCGAGAAGCTCGGAATATGTTTTATCGTAATACGTCCCGCCGGCGCTGTCAATAAGGCGGCGGAATACCCCGTTTCCTCAGCGGCCGGGGCCTATATACTATTACAGCCAAATCGCCTATAATAAGAAGCACAGAAAAAGGAGCAAACGGAAATGAACTTGGACGGCATCACTTTACATTCTATCGTACGCGAATTGGCGGAAGCCCTGCAGGGCGGCCAAATTTCAAAAATATACCAGCTTAACGGGCGGGGGCTTTATTTTCGGATTTTCAGCGGCTCCGGGCCGCACCACCTCGTTGTTACCCTTGACGGTTCACCGCGCGTGTATCTGGCCGATACTCCGCCGGCCACGCCCGATGTGCCTACGGCATTGGTCATGTTCTTACGCAAATATTATGAAAACGGCCGCATCGCATCGATAAAACAGCTTCACCTCGACAGAATCGTGGAAATCGGTATAGACATACTCGACAGGTCCGGCCGTCTGGCAGCGCGTAAAATCCACGTCGAGCTGATGGGCAAATACAGCAATGTCATTTTTACGGAAAACGGCGTAATCCTTGAAGCCTTAATCAAAACGCGCAGGGATAAGTCCGCGCTGCGCACGATCGCGCCGAAAGAGGCGTATGAATTCCCGCCGAATTTTATGCGCATGGATCCGTTCGAATTTTCCGCCGACGAGCTCCGCAATATGATGACGGCCGGTACGGATGAAGAGTTGGGCAAATGGATGATGCGCCGTTTTAACGGGATGAGCACGGTAGTCCTGGATGAGCTTGCCTGTATGACCGGCCTGGATAAAAACACATATCTGCGGGATTTAACGGATGCGGAAAAACACATATACGCCCGGGCCGTCGCCGCCTTGGGAGAACGCTTGCAGGGCGTTCGCGGAGCCTATGTATACTGCAAAGGCCAAAAAGAAATCCTGTTCCCCCTTCGCTTGCAAAGTCTGGCCGATTACGATATACGCTATTATCCGTACATTGAAGAGTATTTAAAAGAATTCCAGGACAACCGGGGAAGCCTGAACGGCGAACAGGAATATCTGAAGAAAAAAACGGGAAAACTCATAGAACGGCAGATCCGTAAAATGAAGAGGATTGACGGCGAATTACAGGAAACCGGTAAAATGGACACATACAAGCTCTACGGCGATCTGCTCATGATTTATGCCTATGAAAAGCACGACCATAAAAAATCGGTTACGGTGAAAAATCTCCTTTCCGAAAAACAGGAAGATATAGAAATAACCCTGGATCCGTCCCTTTCTATGACGGACAATGCCAACAGGTATTATAAAAAGTATATGAAGCTGCGCAACCGAAAACAAAAGTCCGCCGAATTACTGGCGGAAAATGAAAAGGAACTGGCCTATTTGCAATCGTTGGAATACGCCCTGCAAACTTCCGTGACAAAAGACGAGTTGGCAGATATTAAGGCGGAAATGCGCCATGTCGGGCTTTTACCGCCGGCCGGTAAAGAAAAGCTGAAAAAAGACTCTTCCCAACAAATTCTTACGTTACATACGGACGGCATGGAAATCTGGATAGGCCGCAACAACAGGCAGAATGATTTCTTAACAACGAAAAAGGCCCGCCCCCGCGATCTGTGGTTCCACGCCAAAAATCAGCCCGGTTCACATGTCATTCTGGCCAGCCACGACGGTACGCCGACGTCTGAACAAATAAGGGCTGCCGCCGAATGCGCCGCTTTTTACAGTAAAGGTAAGGACAGTTCCAAAGTGGAGGTGGACAGCACCCTTGTCCGCCATGTAAAAAAGCCGGCCCACGCCGTCCCCGGGTTCGTGATCTTCGAAAATCAGACCACCTATGTCGTCGAACCGAAAAAGCACGCCGAGCTGGAGTGAAAAAGAAAGACGGCCGCAAGCAATAATCAGGTAAACACCTCATTATGCTTACGGCCGCCTTGTTATGTCAGTCCGTAAATATATCATCGTATTCTTTATGACGCTTTGCCCATGCCGAGGCATAAGAACAGGTAACGGCGGCTTTACGCCCTTGCCCGCGAATATAATCGGCAGCTGCCTGTACGATTTTTCCCGCAACGCCCTGCCCGCGTAAACTGTCATCCACAAAGGTGTGTGTAATAACATATGTACCGTCAGGCTGCAGGGGGAAGTCAATTTTCGCGACAACTTTGCCGGAATCGTTTTCCAACCAGATTTTGGAAGGACCATATTTAAAATCCATATACATCATCCCTTCGTATTATATTATAGCACAAAGGACGACAATGCAACAGCTTAACCGACCGCACGCTCCGCGTGTTCTTCCAGGATGGAAGTCAACGCGTTGGCGCTGCTCGTATGGGAGCGGATCACTTCCACGTTTTTGCGTTGCGCTTCTTTTATGGCGCAGCGTACCATACTGTGACTGACCGTGCTTGTAAACAGCACTACCAGATCGGGGGAACCGATTTTAGATTTGAAGTCACTGGGTACTTGCGTAAACACTTTTGCTTTATAAGAATATTTTTTACAGATATTTTTATATCTGCACACCATACAGTCATTTCCGCCTACAATGACGACGCTCATAGTACTCTCCCCTTTTCACGGATGTATAAATTAATATTGATAATGCGTTTCAATTACAGTTAAAAGTATACTGAATCAAACTATACCTTGTCAATAGATGATGAGAATTATTAATAATACTGTCTTCCAATATACTTTATATGCATTAAAATAGCAATTACATGTAAAATAATTTATTTTAATTAAGAATTAATTTTAATTTGCATATTAAATCCCGAAAGTTCAATAGAAAGTGCTGTACGGAATCCTTCACCGCTTACGGCAGGCAGTGCGCAAAAAAATGCCTCCGATTTTTCGGAGGCATTTTTTTGGTGACCCAGTAGGGATTCGAACCCTAGACCCACAGCTTAGAAGGCTGTTGCTCTATCCAGCTGAGCTACTGAGTCATGCTATATATGGGTGCAGGCAGTACGGTGTAATTGTACCATTAACATATGGACAATGCAAGGGTTAAGCCTGTCCGGACAAGGGGCACCGGGCAGGCTTATTCTTTTGAATATTTCAGAACGAAAGGAGGAACTGTCGGGAAAATCGCGTTATCCGCAGACGAAGGGCAAGAATAAAAAAGAGGCTCTGTAAAGAGCCTCCCCGTTTTATGTTGTCGGTACTATCGTGCCCGTAACGGCTTCAATGACTACTTTCATTTCGTTGCCGCCGTCATCGAACATTTTAACTTCGTAATACGTATGACCGTCTTTAGAAGCTTCGACCTCCCATTCGGCGATCTGGTAAGCGGGACCCGCTTTTTTCAACGCGGCGGCCGTAACGAGTTGAGGCGGCAGGATACCGTCCGTATCAATGCTCTTCTTTTCCCGGTCTTTATCGGGAGCGTCCGTTTTTATGGAAATAACTTCTCCCGTTTCCGCTGAAATTTTCATTTCCTTTTCCGCGTCCTGTGTATAGCCTTCCACTTCATAGTACGGATGATGTTTGCCGTCATAAGAGACGGATTTAATTTTTACAGCGGCACCGTAGTATTGTTTAAAGAGATTGACGGCGCCGCTGTAGCCGACGGTATCTTCGTTCATGACGGCGTGCGCGGCGGCCGGCGCGGTCCCTTTTGCGTTTTCCGGAAATGCAGTCCCCGTGTCCGCCGCAAGGGCGGTTGCCGTCAACACGGCGGCTGTTGCCGCTGAAAGTGCGTATACTCTGATCTTTTTCATAGAAACCTCCTGTATCTAACCTTACATGCGGGTATATGTAAATTATACGACTATGCGGAAAACTCGTAAAGGCAGATAAGTTTTCAGTTTTATAACAAAAAAAAGGACTCAGTGAGCCCTTTTTTACAGTTTAGAATGACGCCGTCATCGTTGCCGTCAGGCCGAAGATAATACCCGGAATGTTGGCAAAGACAATCGGCCAGTCACGATCTTTTTTAAAGAAGCCGTAAATAACCCAAAGTGTACAGTTTACGAAGGCTACAGCCGGCTGAATTGGATCCCCCTTATGTCCGGACAGATTGCCCATAATCTGCGGAATATACGATACGTACATACATATCGACATGGCGGAAGCGACTGTTCCGAGTTTTGCCATCTTGTTATTCATATGCTTTCCCCGATTCAGAAAAAGATGATTTCTCAAAAATGGAGCGGGTGATGGGAATCGAACCCACGTAACCAGCTTGGAAGGCTGGCGCTCTACCATTGAGCTACACCCGCATGACTGTTCTGGTCGGAGCAGCAGGATTCGAACCTGCGACCCCCTGGTCCCAAGCCAGGTGCGCTACCAAACTGCGCTATGCCCCGCCAACAGTAGTTATTATACTTAATTTATAGAACTCTTGTCAAATATTCTAGCGAATCGTCGGCATATTACGCCCGTTAAAAATCTCCAGCATTTCCTGCTGCAATTGTCGGCGGATATTGTCGCAATCTTTCGCTTTCAGCTGATCTTTCGTGATATCGAAAAGATAATTGTTCAAATCGAAATCTTTAAGCATCATCTTTGTATGGAAGATATTTTCCTGATACACATTGACATCGATCATATTATAACGGTGCCGCGTTTCCCTGGCTATATAATTCTGAATCGAGTTAATGCGATGATCGATAAAAAGCTTCTTGCCGCCTATATCACGGGTAAAGCCGCGGACCCGGTAATCAAGCGTCACAATATCCGAATCAAAAGAATCAAGCAAGTAATTCAGGGCGTTAAGCGGTGAAATCCTGCCGCATGTCGATACATCTATATCGGCGCGGAAGGTTGTAATCCCTTTTTGAGGATGACTTTCCGGATATGTATGAACGGTCAAATGGCTCTTATCGAGATGACAGACTACATCCGAATCGGGGATAATTTCTTCTTCCGAAATGAGGATGGTCACGCTTGCTCCCTGGGGATCGTAGTCCTGGCTGGACACGTTCAGAATGTTGGCCCCGATAATGGAGGATACGTTTTTTAATATCTCCGTGAGCCGCGCCGCATTGTACGCCTCATCAATATATTCTATGTAATGGCGGCGGGCCTCTTCCGTATCGGCGTAGCAAATATCATACATGTTAAAGCTCAATGTCTTCGTCAGGTTATTAAAGCCGTAGAGTTTCAATTTGTTCTTTTTTACTGTCATCTTCTGTCCTTACCTCTTGCCGTATATTTACCGAGTCTTGCACGGTTACATATATTTACCGAGTCTTGCACGGTTATTCCGTTTCATAGAACCGGACCGCTTCAATTGTACCGTTTCGTAATGTGCAAATCCCGTAAGTCCCTCTTTTCCCGTCCCGGGGCAAAGAGATGCTGCCGGGATTGATAACGGTACAGCCTCCTGTCCTGCCCTCAAAGCGCCGATGCGTATGGCCGAAAAGAGCCAGAACCGCGCCTCTTGTCAAGGCCCGTTCGGCCAGTTTATCCAGGCGCCGCGGTACGGGCCATTGGTGTCCGTGTGTCATATAGACACATATACCTCCGACATCCGCCCATAATTCTTCCGGCGCTTCGGCGCCTCTATAGTAATCGTTGTTTCCTAAAACCGTATAAACGGGAGCAGCCGTACAGAGGGCTAAGGCCTCTGCGTCTTCACAATAATCACCGCAATGGAACCAGACATCGACGGTGGGATTGCGGGCCGCCATTGTTTCCAGCGCCGCAAGGCGGCCGTGACTGTCACTGACTATACCGATTTCTAATGATTTCATCGCAGTAAATCCGCCAATTTCCGCAATGCTCTCCCGCGGTGACTGAGTCCGTTTTTTTCGGCAAGGCTCATTTCGGCCATGGTTTTTCCTTTTTCGGGTATATAGAAATACGGATCATAACCGAATCCATTGTCCCCTGCCGGCGTATTAAGAATAATCCCCTCGCAGGTTCCTTCCGCCGTCAGTAATTCCCGGCCGGGCCTTGCCAAAACAAGAACGCAGGCATAACGGGCCGTACACTTTTCTGCCGGTACGCCGGAAAGCTCCGCGAGGAGTTTCGCGTTATTGTCGGCGTCGTTGTGCTGCGGCCCGGCATAGCGGGCCGAGTAAACGCCGGGCCGGCCGTGCAAAACATCCACGATTAAGCCGGAATCATCGGCAAGGCAGGAATATCCGGTTTTATCCATATAATACGTCGCCTTTAAGGCGGCGTTTTCCGCAAATGTCATCCCCGTTTCTTCCGGCTCCGCTATGCCGGCGTCTATGTCGCCGACAGGCACCGCGGAAAACCCGAGCGGCTCCAGTATAGCCTTGAATTCCCTGAACTTCCCCTCGTTTTTCGTAGCTATGACAAGTGTCCGCGTTTGTTTTTCCATGCTTATCCGTTATCCCTGTTCGCATTACGGGTGCGGACAACAGTCCCGTAATTCTTTATAATGACAATCGGCGTCTTTTGGGACGCATTGCCGAAAGGATTGTCAATGAGTATTTTGGCGACTTCCTGCGGCTGTACGCCGCGAGAATATCCGAGCACGGCGGAACGTTTTAAATCGTTTACGTCGGCAACGCAGGCGCCGTAACATCCGAGACGATGTTTGATCTTTTCCGCCACGCCTGCCGGATCGGCCGGTCCGTAAACGATGCATTTATCGAACGGAGGCATCGTACCGGTTACGTCGTCGGTCAATGAAGCCTGACGGCAAAGGCGGTACCAGACGCCGTCTTTACCGAAGAGTTTAGCGATAAAGCCGATGATAAAGCAAAAGAGCATCTTCCATTCCCCTTCCAGTTCCATGGCGGCCTGCATACCGTAAAGGCTGGCCATGCTGCCTTCGCCGGGAACGAAGCGGCGCATCAGGCGCGCCTGCCAGGACGGGGTTAATTCTTCGGGGCGTGTAAAGCGTCGCTGCGTTATGGCGACAACGCTTTCGGCCACGCAGAGAAGATCTTCCGGACCGATCTTGCCGCGCGTATACTGTTCGATCGTATCTACAATATCATCCTTTTCCGTAAGGATGCGGGTTTTTACCGGTACTAATTCCAATTCTGCCATTGCAGTGCCTCCTATGCCTGTTCCATTGCCTGCTGAACTTCAGCGGCTTTCAACGTAATACGAGCTTTGTGGATATACCATTCGCTGCGGGAAACGGCTTGATATACGAGGTCAATCGGCATATCGGGAAACAAGCGCAAATCTTCACGGATGTTGCCGCCCTTGCTCGTGAGTGTGACGGTAACACGAATACGGCCGCTGTTATGAGGATAGTAAATAACGGCTTCCCAATATCCGTCATCGCGTTCGGCCGCCTTATTGGCAAGCTGAGCGCTCACCGTGACGAGATCGTATTGTTCGCGCGGCAAAAGCGTACGCGGATAGAAGTCCATAATCGTCCCCAATTGTCTGCCGCCGTTGTGAAAAGGGACTTCCGTTTCGAAAACAGCCGTAGCGTCCGTCAGGGATTTTAACCTGAACGGTTCGCGACGGCGCGCTTCAATAATGAATCTGGCATCGCCCTGCTTCCACGAAAAAATGCGGAATAACAGGTACATTACGGCAAAGATGCCGATAAGAGCGATGATGACATTCAAGAATACGTACAAGTACACGGGACAGGACTCCTTTTTCAAAAAAAATAATTGACGACTTATGTCAGCGAAACTTCCGCTGCCGTAAATTCTTCAGGACTGATAAGTTCTGATGCCAGCGCCGCGCCGCGTCCGGCTTCGGCCGTAAAACAAAGATGTAAATATCCGGGCCGCCGCTGCGTGTTTAAGAGATTTTTCTTTTTTAAAACCGCCAGCGTCTGCAACGCGGTTTCATGGGCCGGATCGACGAAAACGACGGATTCGCCGCAAAGCTCTTCGAAGATGTGCCGGACAAAAGGATAATGGGTACAGCCGAAAATCGCCGTATCAACGCGGGCTTTTAAAACGGGTGCGACATCATCCCGCACGGCCTCTCTTATTTCGGGACCGTCCAGCTTGCCGCGTTCAATCAATCCCGCCAGGGAAGCGCAGGGCTGTTCCACTATGGTTAAAAAAGGATCCGTTTTTTCGGCTTCTTTTTTATGGATGTGATTGGCTATCGTAAGAGGTGTGGCGAAAACGGCAATCCGTTTTTCAGTCGTCGTGTCTTTTGCCGTTTTAATGCCGCGGCTCATGCCCAACAGAGGGATATCGGTTTCGTTTACAACGATATCGTATGCCGTTGCCGTTGCCGTGTTACAGGCGAAGGCGATAAGTTTCACATGTTGTCCGGCAAGAAAGGCAATGATTTCCCGCGTAAAAGAAAGAATTTCCTCTCTCGTCCGAATGCCGTAGGGGTTACGCCTGGTATCTCCCAAATAGACGATATCTTCATGCGGCAAGAGGTGACGCAATTTGTTAACCACCGTGAGCCCGCCTACGCCGGAATCGAAAACGCCGACAGGCTGTGCCGTATTAGCCACGATCACAATCCTCCGCCGTAAGAATCCGGTCTTTTCTATATGCGGCCTGCAATTTACTGTAGTGGCGATCGTCAAGACGGGCAACGGTATTTCCCTTGCGGTGCGTAAAGACATTTTGGGAAGTGCCCTTGCAAAGCATACGGCCGTCGTCATGCCGTCTGATGATATAGGAAAAAACCGTTTGAGCGCGTGACAGCTTGATCAGCTTCGTTTCGATATCAATGACATCGTTAAAGTGTATGGGATTGATGTATTCGCAGGATACATTTTTTATGGGAAAAAGGATCCCTTCGTCCATGAGTTCGAAGAGACTCAGCCCGGCTGCGTCAAAGTATGCGCAGCGGCCGCATTCAAACCAGCGGATCTGATTCGAATGATGCACAATTCCCATCATGTCCGTTTCATAAAAACGGACTTTTTCCGTCGTAATAACCATTTTACCAGGACTCCCTGTCGGTACTGAAACAATAAATTAATTGTACCCTCAACGGGTGCGGCTGTCAATTTTCCGGCGCCTTTCGGGGACGGCGTACGTGCAGCCGCCGCACAAACAAATTCCAACAGGCGCGAATACCTGTTGGAATTTAAATGCTCCTTATAATTTTGCCAACGGAAACAGTTTGCGTACCTTCTCTTTGTGTTCCGGCTTGATATAGGTGCCGGCAAATGATAAGGCTGCCGCAATAACGGCGGCGTCATCAAGCCACCCGATGCCGGGAACGATATCGGGAATCAGATCAAAGGGAAGAATCGTATAGCCTGCGGCACCCATGAGAACCAAGCGCACGAAAGCAGGCGTGTCCTGATCTTTTATACAATAATAAAGCATCATAAGCCGCGGCAGGAAGCGGATTTTCTTTCCCGCCGATTTGATAAAGGCGATGAATTTAAAGGGTGAATAGAAACGTGCAAAGAAAGTCAGCCATTTAATCATAAAACCGTCCTTCTTATTCCAGCGGTTTTTTTGCGTCTTCCACGGCGGCGCGTACCTGTTCTTCCACTTCTTTGTCGGGGTTACCGCTGTCCGTGAATGCTTTTACAGCGTCTTCCACTTCTTTTTCTTCCGCTTTATCCGCCGCCTCTTCCGCAAGTTCATCGGCAAGGCTCTTGTGATTGCAAACGTTCTGGTACAATTCGCACCCTTTTTCCTTGGCGTCCATGACGGCGTCCTTAGCCGCGCTGCCCCATTTGGCGAGGAAATCTTTTGTTTCGTCGCCGAGAGGGACATTCTTCAACGGGTTATCTTTCAACTTTTCAACCTGTTCCTTGGCCTTTTCCTTCCATTCGCCGAACATTTCCACGTACGGCGTCACGTCGCTGGGCATCCCGTCGCGAAGCCAACGCTGTGTGACGCGGCCGAGACTGTATGTAATTCCCACCGCTACAGGGACCTGGATCGCGGAGAACGGGATAAGCGTTGTCAAAAGATTGCCGGCCATGCGGCTGCCCATGGCTCCCAGAAAGGCAAGCACCGCGCGTTCCGTAAGTTTAACATTGTATACGCGGGCTATACGGCTTACCAGATACACTTCATTAGCCATAAGCGCGACCGTTCCCACCAAAGGCGCAATAACAATGGCGCCGGCGCGTGCGGCCGCCCAACGGCAAAGCGTTTCGACCTTGAGGTTTTTATCTTCCGTCGTTTCGTCCATTGCATCCAAGACCGTCAAAGCCTTTGCGTCGGCATCTTCTCCGCGCGCTGCATTTAATTTCGCGACTTCCGCTTTTAATTCGGCAATTTCTTCCTGCAAACTTTTTAATTGTTCCATTTCTTCGTTGGTCATCAGAAACACCTCAAATCCCAGTAAAATGATTTAATTGATTAAATTATATTTTCCCATTTTTCTACCAGCTTGTCAAACCGCCGTCAACAGGCAGGGCGACCGCCGTAATAAAGGAAGCGTCCTCGCTCAAAAGAAAGGCGACGGCTTTTGCGATTTCCCGCGGTTCCGCAATTCGCCGCAGCGGATAAAGGCTGCCCATCGCCTGCAGCGTAAGCGCTTCATCGGCTGCAAGCTGCCGCTCTACGAGCGGTGTCCTGACATCACCGGGACAAATGCAGTTGACCCGTACGTCATGCGGGGCCGTTTCCAGGGCAAGAGAACGGGAAAAGGCGACAACGGCCCCCTTCGTGGCGGCATAGACCGAACAGCCTATATTCCCCTGCAGGCCGGCGTCGCTGGCGACGGTGACGATAGCGCCGTGCCGCTCTTTTATATACGGCAGCGCTTCCTTACAGAGAAAAACCGTACCGTATGCATTAACCGAAAAAATCCGTTCCGTTGCTTCTTCGGTCATGTTTTCAAGCAGGGTTTCTTCATAATATCCGGCGGAGGTGACCAGCCCGTCTATGCGTCCGAACGCGCGGACGGTTCGTTCGACAATCTCACGGCAACCTCCGGCCGCGGCCACGTCGCCTTCAATGAAAACGGCTCTGTCCGAAGCGCTTAAAGAGGCCAATGCCGTTTCTCCCCGCTGCGCGTCCCGGCCGTTTACCGCTACGGACCAGCCTCCGGCTAAGAGGACACGGGCCGTTTCCAGGCCGATTCCGGACGTACCGCCGCTGATCAGAGCAACCTTTTCACTCATTTTTCCTCCATCACTACATTAAATCCGTTACAAAAACGAAGTCTATACCGTCGTCGATCATTTCAGCGGCCATGTCCCGGAGGGCACGCATCGTGCCGGCTCTACAGTGACCGATGGCAACGGCGCTGCCGTTCTTTTTGGCGATCCAGGCCGCCTGCCGCAAGCGTTCTTTAACAGCCGGTACAGACGGATCGTTATCAAGAAAAAGATTGTTGCGCGTCGTCGGGACGCCCATAGCGGCCGCCGTTTGCGCTCCTACGGACTCGGTACTGGTGCGGCTGTCGAGAAACACGAGACCGCGTCTTTTGAGGACGGACATGACGTCTTTCATGAGCCTGACGTCGGCGGTAGCCTTCGACCCCTGGTGGTTATTGATACCGACGGCGTACGGCACTTGATCTATCAATTCGTTTGTCGTTGCCGTGATCTTACTGTTTCCCATATCCGAGCTGAGGAAAATTTCTTCTGACGACGGGACATTAAGCGGTTCCATCGGTAAATGGACAATAATTTTACGGCCTGCATTATACCCGCTTTCGGCACTGTCAATCGTATGGGCTTTAAACGGCATGACAGCGTACGTCAAATCAACGGGCACGGCGTTATAGGCTTCCAACACGTCCATATCGCTGCCGCAATCATCAATGACGACAGCCAGACGGCCTTCTACGCGGGAGGGATGTCTCCCCCCCTTTTTACGGGACCCTTTGTCCTTTTCGGATACTGCGTTCTTCCCGTCTTTCTTTAAAGCCGCCACGACGGTGTCAAACGCGGCATCGGCCGGTACGAATACCTTCAGGGCGATCAGATATACCTGTTCCGTATCAAGCAGATCAAAGAGCGCAATATCATATTCTTTGACGGACGCACCGCCGATCGTTGTGTCCGCCGTCCGATACAGGGTTGCTTTCCCGTCGGATTTTCCCAGTTCCTCAGTGAGGGTTTCTTTAGTAAAAATGTCGGCGCCCTTCGCCACAACGCTCTTTGTCGACCAAATGATTTTACCGCCCGTTTTATGCCGTGTTTCCTCGCGGTTTTCCGTCTGTACCGTTTCAACGGTACAGTCTTTGCTTTTAAGCCATGTAATTACACCGTCCTGCAGCTCTTCGGCCGCAGCGGTATAATCCGCGTTTTTGCCGTCGTCGGCAGGCTTGTCCAAAGATGAAATTTTCGTGTCGGCCGTCTGCGTGTCGTTGCCTTGATGAAAATAGGCAAAGCCCATTGCGCAAAGGGCGATGAAAAGGCCCAGTACGAAATAGGCCCTGCCGGAAATTTTCTTTTGCTTTGCCGGCGCTCTTCTCCTGGCCATGCTGTCCTCCTATGAAAAAAACCGGCGTAAAAAGAACGTCTTTTACGTCGGCTATACTTATGAAATTACGTCCGGTTCATCTGTCCTGCAAACAGAAATTGTTTTCTCTGCCTGCGGCTGTAAAAGCTCCGCTACACGCCTGCCGATGATCTGTGCGCCGTCCCGGCGGCAAAAGCGGCAAGCCCGGGACATATCGCCCAGGCGTTCCGGGTGCCTTAACAAATCCGATACGGCAGTGATCAGCCGAGCCTGCGTTTTGACCCAACGGGCGCATCCTTTTTCCTGCATATAAGCGGCGTTGGCTTCTTCCTGTCCCGGTATGGGACTGAAAAAAACGGACGGAACGCCGACCGCCGCAGCTTCCGTACAGGTCAGGGCCCCCGGTTTGGTAACGAGGAGGGACGCCTCGGCCATCAATGCGGCTATGCGGTTCGTATAGCCGAAAATACGTACGGGATGGCGCAATTTTCGCTGCAGCTGTGATAAATCGTCGAAGAGATCCGCATTGTGTCCGGTCACGACGGTAAACGTATCAACGCACTCTAATTTATCCAAGAGCATGAGCGATTCTTTGATGGCTCCCATACCGAGACCGCCGCCCATAATGAGAACGTTTTTTTCCGTTTGAATCCGCTTTCTTCCCGACCATTGTTCTTCTGTAAAAGCCGTGCGCACGGGAATCCCGGAAATAAATATCCTTTCTTCAGCCACACCCTGTCCGACGAGCATATCGCGCAAATGAGGCGCGGCGACGAAATACCTGTCAATCTGCGGATATACCCACAGCGAATGAACGGCAAAATCCGTAATGACGCCCGCAATGGGGATATTCATCTTGCTGCGGCGCTTTAACAGTGCCGCGGCACCGGCCGGAAAGGGGTGTGTGCAAACGAGAAGATCCGGTTTTTTTTCTTCCAGAATCCGTGACATACGGCGTTTCAGCCCCCATGCAAAAAGGGTCTTTACAATCATGCCCTTTTTGTATCCCTGGGATGAATAGTACATCAAATCGTAGAGAAGGGGAAATACATCAAGTATCTTTATATACGTTTCCTTGACAAGATTGTCAATGGACAAAACGTCGTTGGAAATAAAATCCAGCTGTTCCACTTCATAACCGGCACAGTTTTGGCTCATATATTCTTCTATCGCTCGCGCGGCCTGTGTATGACCAGTCCCTATTGATGCGGACATGATCAGAATCTTTTTTGCCATCGGCATACCTCATCGACCTTCTCGTTGCGTCTTTTGCAGGCAATCATGCTTGTCACATACATATTACGCTATTTACAAAAAAAAATAAAGAGTCGTATTTGAAATACGACTCTTTAAAGGTAAACTCTTATTTTTTATTTACCATGTCTTTCAACTGTTTGCCGGCTTTGAAAGCGGGTGTCTTGGATGCGGGAATCTTAATGGGTTTGTTGTTGCGAGGATTACGGCCTTCACGAGCTTTACGAGCGCGTACTTCAAATGTGCCGAAACCGATAATCTGTACTTTGTCACCTTTTTTCAAGGATTCGCTGACAGCTTCAAAAACGGCTTTAACCGCTTTTTCAGCGTCTTTTTTTGTCAGATCGGATTTCTGTGCAACACTAGCAATCAATTCTGTCTTATTCATCAATAAATCCTCCTTTAAATAAGTTACATCTATAAATTACCGGCCGACTAGGTTCTGTCTGATGAATGCTCTTCCTGTTTCGCTTCATTCCAGAACGCGTCCAAATCGTCAAGGGAGAAGTTACTCCATTGACGACCCGAGTTCGCGACTCTGTCTTCTACATGAGCAAATCTCCGACGAAATTTGGTGTTGGCACGATGTAACGCACATTCAGGCTCAATCTTATAGTAACGAAAAAGATTGGACAGAACAAACAGTATATCACCGGCTTCTTCTTCCATGTGATCGCTGTTTCCTTCCTTTACGGCTTCCTTAAACTCGTCCAGCTCTTCCGCCAGCTTCCGCCAGACGCCGTCTGCGGAAGGCCATTCAAAGCCCGCTTTACCCGCCTTGTCTTGCAGTTTATAGGACTGCAGTAGCGAAGGCAACCCTTTGGCAACGCCGTCCAGCAAGTGTTTATGCTGTTGACGCCCTTCTTTCTGCTTAAGTCTATCCCAGTTTATCATACTCGTATCGGTATTTTCAAGGCTTTTTTCAGAAAAAACGTGCGGGTGCCGCCTGATCATCTTGTCCGTCACATGATCGACTACATCCTGTGCATTAAAAAAGCCTTTTTCTTCGGCGATTTTCGCATGGATTGCCACCTGATAGAGAATATCCCCGAATTCTTCACAAATGCCCTCCATATCGTTGTCGTCAATGGCATCAAGGGCCTCATATACTTCTTCCACGAGGAAACGGCGCAATGTCTTATGTGTCTGCGCTTTATCCCAGGGGCAACCGTGTTCCCCACGCAGCGTATCCGTTACCTTGATAAGAGGAGTCATATCAAAAGGCATGACTTCATTGCGTTTCGCAGAGAAGTCGGGCGGCGGCAGGACAAGACTGGTAAGGTGATCCATATAGTCGAGCCGATCCAGTTCGTAAAGTTTAATCCGTTCAATTCGTTCATCTTCCAGTGATATATGATGCGCAACAAATATTTCATATTCATCCCCGTAGCGATCAGCGAGAAGCAGCTTTATGTTTGACGCCGTTTGCCGGTTACAGACCTGCGTAATGACGACGGGAACGGGCGGCAACAGCCCCGGTTCACTCAGCTCAAAGCCGTCTAAAACAAGGAGGCCGTTGATCGGGTCGATGCCGGTTTCGGTATAAAGAGCTTCCAAAAAGCTCATGCCCGGGAGTATTTCTAATGAAACACCGGCCGCGGCACAACGTTTTTCCAGGATCCGAACCGTATCTTCCGCTACGGCGGGACTGCCGGGCACGGCATAAACGACATCTCCGCCGGCGACTTTAGACATGACATAATCTGTAATCTGAGTATGTACGTCTTCAAAGGGAGCGCCGTTTCCATAAAACCGATCCAACGCTTCATAAGCGATACCCTTTTCATCCAAATAGGCCGCGGCGGGGTGTACCGCCGTGCGCAGCAAGAGGCAGGGCGTGCGTTTCATGATAACGATGGCGGCCATCGTGATGAGTCCGGCGGCACCGGGTCCCAGGCCGACGATTTGTAATTTTCCCATATACTTTCCTTTCTGACGGTTATTTCAACAATTTTCCCATAAACGGGACATTCCGCAGTACGGCAACGTCAACGGCACGTACCAGGAAGAGGCCGGCAAGGTAAATAATGGCGGCGGCCGCGATTGAAACCACAGTGGCTGCCGAATTTCCCGCTACGGCTGAAAGAGGGTGATACAGAATTACGGCGGTCCCCGCCATCGCCGCGGCAGCGATAAACAATTTGCCGATATACGCCCACTCCGGCCTATACCCGATATATTTGCGCACAAAATATATATTCAACGTCGTCGCCAAGGCGATATCCGCATTTGTCGCCCATGCGGCCCCAACTTCACCGAGCCAGGGAAGGGCCGTTAAATACCAGGAGAGAATGATTTTGACGACGGCCGCTATGCCCATGTTGAGCAGAGGGATGCCCGTACGCCCCATTCCCTGCAACAGCCCGTTCGTAACCTGCTGCAACCCGATCAAAAAGGCGGCCAGCGCAAGCACCCGTATGGCAGGTCCTGCGGCGGCGGTATTATATAACAGCTCGGAAATAGGCGTTGCCAGGACGGCCAAGCCCAGGCATGCGGGCACAGTGATAAGATTGGCTATGCGCATGGCCGTATCGGTCCGTTCTTTCACCTCCTGTAACCGCCCCGCCGTAAACGCGGCCGAAACGGCCGGCACAAGGCTGGTTGCCAGTGATACGGTAAGGATGGTCGGCACTTGAACGAGACCGTTGGCCATACCCGTCAAATACCCGTACAGGGCGGTTGAAGCCTGTACGGAATGGCCTGCCGCCTCGAGCCGCATCGGCACGATGATCATATCGATACCGGCAACGGCCGGCAGCAGCATATTGGCGGCCGCAACCGGTACGGCGAGAATGATAAAGCGCCGCAGAAGAGAAAACACGGGCTCACCGTTATCAGCGCCCCGAAGGGGCGGCACGGATCGGCGAACGTGGCGCGCATAGAGCGCGCTGATAACGGCAAGACCGGCCAGAGCGCCGGGAACGGCACCGAAAGCGGCACCGGTAACGGCCGTTTCCAAGCCGTACGGAAGGAGCGTATACGCCAGGACGAGCATAACGCATACGCGGACGAATTGATCGCACATTTGCGAGATCGCCGTCGGCGTCATTATCTGTAAGCCCTGAAAATAACCGCGAAAGGTACAGGTGATGATTGAAACAGTCAGTGCCGGAGCCAAAACAACCAAGGGAAAATAGGCACGCACGTCCCGTACCAGGCCGAACGCAATGAGACCTTCGGCGCCGAGAAACAGGCCCGCGCCGAAAAAAACGGCAACGACCGTCATGAAGATCAGAATAATGCGGAATATACGGCGCGCGCCGCCCGAATCGCCCTGAGCGATTTTTTCCGCCACCATGACGGAAAGCGCTATCGGTACGCCCGCTCCGGCGATGCTGAGGCCGAGTACATAGACGGGATAAGCGATCTGATAAAGGCCTATGCCTTCACCGCCGAGAATACGGGATAACAGGATCCGGTTGACGCCGCCGAGGAGCTTGACGACAATACCCGCTGCCGTGAGGGCCATGGCGCCCCGTAAAAACATATTTTTAAGCATCCCTGTCCTCCTGTTTCGCGCAAGCTTTAAGAATATAGTCGATGTATGCGAGAATGTCCGGTATGCCTGTTAAATCAAAGCGAAATGTCGCCTTTAATCCCGGCAGCCTGCGGCAGCGGCGCTTCAGGACCGCCTCGAAAGCGTCCGGGTCCGGAACGCGGGCTTCGTTCCGCCACTTCATTTCCAGGCCAGCAGTCTTTTGGCTGATACGCGTAATTTGTAGATGTTGGGCGCACAGGCGCAGGCGAGTGGCTTTCAGAAGCGTCCGTACCGGTTCGGTCGGCTTGCCGTACCGATCGAGGAGTTCTTCTTCCAGTTCGTCCAGTTGGGCCGTTGTTTCAATTAAAGCCAGCCGTTGGTACATTTCAATCTTCTGCCCGCCGTGCCCGATATATGCATCGTCAATGTACGCGTCGGCCTGCACTTCCATAACCGTACGCACCGGCGGCCGCTCACGGGTTTCTTCACCGCGCAGCCGGGCAATAGCCGTTTCCAGCATGTGTACGTACATGGCGAAGCCTACACTGGCAATATTGCCGTGCTGTTCCCTGCCGAGAAGGTTTCCGGCGCCACGTATTTCCAGATCGCGCATAGCAATTTTAAAGCCCGAACCGAGTTCCGTAAATTCCTTTACCGCCTGAAGGCGCTTTTCCGCCACTTCCGAAAGGATTTTATTCCGCCTGTAGAAGAAGTATGCGTAAGCCATGCGACGGCTTCTGCCGACACGGCCGCGCATCTGATACAACTGGGACAGGCCGAAGCGATCGGCGTCATATACGATAATCGTATTGGCATTAGCTATGTCCAGACCGTTTTCCACCAGACTGGAACACAGAAGAAGGTCATAATTCCCTTCATAGAAATCAAACATCGTCGCTTCCAGGAGTGAACCGGGCATCTGCCCGTGTGCCATGCCGACGGTAATATCCGGCAGCAATGCTTCCAGTTCCGCCTTCATCCGTTCTATCGAAGCGACTCGGTTATATACGAAAAAGACTTGTCCGCCGCGGCGTTTTTCGCGCATTACCGCATCGCGCACGATGTCCACATTATACGCGGTCACATATGTCTGCACAGGGATTCGTTCCGTCGGCGGGGTTTCAATAAGGCACAGCTGACGTAAGTGAACGAGCGACATATGAAGAGTTCTCGGAATCGGCGTGGCCGATAAGGTGAGCACGTCGATTCCCGTCGCCCACGATTTCCATTTTTCTTTCTGCGCCACGCCGAAACGCTGCTCTTCATCGACAATGAGGAGGCCTACATCTTTAAACACAACATTTTTATTTAAAATGCTGTGCGTGCCGATGAGGATATCCGCTTTGCCTTCGGACAGACGGGTCAGGATAGCTTTCCGTTCTTTTAATGACCGGAAACGGTTGAGAACGTCACATTCAATGCCGAAGGGCCGAAAACGCTCCGTAAAAGTTTGATAGTGCTGCTGCGCCAGAACGGTCGTCGGCACGAGGACGGCAACCTGTTTGCCGCCCATAACGGCTTTAAAAGCGGCGCGAATGGCGACTTCCGTCTTGCCGAAACCGACATCGCCGCAGACCAGGCAATCCATCGGCAGCGGCTTTTCCATGCTTTTTTTTACGGCCGCCACGGCTTTTAACTGATCCGGCGTTTCTTCATACGGGAACGTTTCTTCAAATTCCTGCTGAAAGGGTGTGTCGGGAGGAAACGCATAGCCGTCGATGATTTCACGTTTAGCGTACAGATCCGCCAATTTTTCGGCTAAACTGTCAATTGATTTTTGCGCTTTTGCGCGCGCTTTTTTCCAGTCGGCGCCGCCCATTTTATGTAAACGGGGGGCCTCTCCTTCATTGCCGATATAGCGCTGCAGTAAATTAAGCTGATCCGTCGGGACGTAGAGAATATCCTGCCCCGCATAGTGGATTTCCAAATAGTCTTTATGCACCCCGTCGCTTTCAATCGTCTTAATGCCCGTATATTTACCTATACCGTGAGTGGCGTGCACTACATAATCACCTTTGTTCAAATCGGTAAAGGCGTTAAGTTCCCGTCCGTTTGCCGTATGCTTGCGCAATCGCTTTTTCTGCGTGCCGTATACGTCCCGTTCGGATAAGACCGCGAGTTTGGCATACGGCAAATCAAACCCGTTCTGAATTTCTCCGTCTGCCATATAGATCCCCGCTCCGTCTTTTCCGTTTTCCAACGGAACTGCGCCGAGATCGTTGCGTTTCAGCCAGCTTTGCAAGGAAGCGGCTCTGTTTTTACCGGAAATAACGAAAACTATCTTGTAGTCATTGCGCAGCCAATGCTGAAGTTCGTCTTTTAAAAGAGCGAACTCTTTGCGGAAGCCGGCTATCGTCTTGGCCGTGAAACTGAGCGCGGCGGCTTCGTCAACATTACTCACGGATTGGGCCAGGACGGACAGGAACAGCTGTACGGCATTATGCTGCCGTCCCGTGATAGTACGCCACTGCTCCGTCCGCCCCTTCCATTCGTCCGCTTCGATACAAAACTTCTTCAGTTCTTCTTTCGACCTATTTCCTTCGTCCCAGATAATAAACGAGTCTTCGCCGTAATCAAGCAGCGTAGACCCGGCATCAATCCCGTCACGGGCCATGGCGAAGGGTAAAATTCTGGCGGAATCGATGTGCTCCCCGGACTTTTGCGACGTACTGTCGAAATAGCGGATACTTTCCACGGTATCCCCGAAAAATTCGATACGGACGGCCCGCTCTTCATTGAGCGGATATACGTCGATAATATCGCCGCGGACAGAAAAGCAGCCGCGACGATCAACGAGTTCCGTCCGTTCATACCCGCCCTCCGCAAGGCCGGCGAGAACCGTTTCACGGGCATATTCTTCATTGACCGCAAACGTCAGCACGGCGGCATCGATTTCACCCGGACTCACGACATGCTGGGCCGCTTCCGCCGCCGTCGCCACAACGATCACCTGTTTATCACCGCGCAGGGCCGTCAGCGCTTCCATACGACGGGCGGCAAAATCCAGGCTTTTCGCGGTTGTCGTGAAAAGGGTCCTATGAACCAGCGGCACAGTATAGGTACGGAGATGAGGCGCAAAAAAATGTAAATCCGTGAGCCATATAGTTTGTTGTTCGCCCGTGGGCACGATAATAATACATTTTTTCCCGGTGTTGTTAAGTATATCGGCAATAAGAGCCGTTTTGGAAGAACCGCCGAGACCGTATAAGCCGTAGTTCTTACCGCATTTAAAAAGCTGAGGCGCACTCTGTACCGTTTTATCCTGTTCAAGCCATTTAAAAAAAAGGTCCATATCCTTATCTTTCCTCATACCAAAGGGGGCTTTAGATTCCTAAAGCCCCGACAGTCCGTCATATAAATAAGTTAAATTATAGCATACCCGGCAAATCGGGACAACAAAAGCCGCTTCCTGCAACCAAATAAAAGAGGCCGGGCGGCGGCCCGGCCTGAATTGGTAAATGGCGGGAAGGTGTGGGAATCGAACCCACCTAAGAAGCTCCTAACTCCTCATGCTGGTTTTGAAGACCAGAGGGCACACCAGAACCCATCCCCCCCCAAACGACAATATAAATACTATCATATAATAGTTATTTTGACAACAACTTCAGCTGTCCGCCTATATCCATTCCGTACCGGCACGAGCGGCTGCGGCGGCCTCGTAAATACGGGCGGCCGTTACTAAATCCTGAATGCCCGTACCGACGCTTTTAAACACGATGATATCACTGTCCCCGCTTCGTCCGGCACACCGGTTCAGGACAAGTTCGCCCAATTCTCCCGTAATCCGGGCCTCACTGAATTCACCGCGCGACATAGGCTGCAGGAAATCTCCCGCTTCCGCCAGTACGGCTTCGCGTGAGTCGACATAAACGGCTGCGGCCCGTTTCAGGACGGCCGTATCCATTTCTATCATTTCCGGAGTATATGAACCGATACTGCATACGACAGCCCCTTCTTTGAGCAATTCACCTTTAATCACCGGCTCGGAAGCGGTCGTTGCCGCCGTGACCAGGTCTGCCCCCTGTACGGCTTCATCCGCCGAAGAAACGGAAACGATACGGGCGCCGTAAGCAGCAAATTTTTTATTCATAGCCTTTGCGAAAGCTTCCCTTTTTTCCTCGTTCCTGCTGAAGACGCGCACGCTTTTCAGCGCCCGGCAGCATAACATGGCCGCCAGTTGGCATTCGGCCTGTCCGCCCGTGCCGATAAGTGCCCCGCAGGCCGCGTCTTTACGGGCAAGCAGATCATACGCCGCTCCCGCCGCGGCACCGGTACGCAGGGCGGTAACACAGGTTCCGTCCAGCATGGCTAAAAAAGCGCCTGTTTCACCGTCCATGAGTAGGATTACGCCTCGGGTGACGTCAAGCCCCGCCGCCGCGTTGCCCGGAAACACATTGACCGTTTTTAAAGCGGCTTTGTTCAGTTTTTTTGTATATGACGGCATAAAAAGAAATGTCCCGTCAACTGTATCACTGCGTAAAGACGTGCGCAGCGGAACAACCGCCTCTCCCGATGACGCCAGCGCAAACGCTTCCTTGTTCGCCGCGATAGCGGCTTTCATGGAAAATACCGATTCAATATCCGACCTGTTCAGCAAGAGCATATTCGTTCCCTTTCTGACATAAAGAAGACCTGCGCCGTACCTTCATGTCGCAACACTTTATGTTTCCGGTTATCCTACTACCAGTAAATCCTTTGTATAACGGTTCAACACTTCGCAGCCGTCCTCCGTGGCGATGACGAGATCTTCCACGCGAACGCCCAGATTGCCGGGCAGGTAAATCCCCGGTTCGATAGAAAACACGCGGCCCGGAACGACGACATCATGGTTAATGGCGGATACATCACCCGCTTCATGGTCCTCCAGCCCGATAGAATGGCCGAGGCGATGGGTAAAATACTTACCGTAGCCGTGCTCCGTAATATAATCGCGGGCGGCCGCGTCGAGTGCCGCGAACGTGACGCCCGGTTTAACTTTTTCGATGGCTTTCAAGTTGGCATCGCGCGTAATTTCGTAAACCTTCTTCCCTTCTGCCGGGACGGACTGATAAAATACGGTACGCGTCATATCGGAACAATAGGATTTATAAATACAACCGATATCGATGACGACAGTATCGCCCGGCTTCTTACGGGCGCCTTTTACCGTCGTATGATGCGGATCGGCGCCGTTCGCGCCGTATGCGATGATCGGTTCGAACGAATGTCCTTCGGCGCCGAGTTCTTCCCAGATCTCACCGAGTTTTTTCCCCATTTGCGCTTCGTCCAGATCCTCTTTGACAAGTTCGACCATTCTACTGCACGCAATGTCGTTTAAACGGGACGCTTCCCGCATAATATCAAGCTCTTTTGCATCTTTTACCATGCGGACGCGATCGATGATTTCGGAGCCGTTCACAAAGGCGCTGCCTGCATGGCGGTCCATGAGGCCGATGAGGAAACGGGCCGGCCAGTTCTTGTCGACGGCCACAGTCTTGTCCTTTTCAATGTAATCGGCTAAAATCGCGACTGCATCCTGCGTATCGTTGAACCAGACCTTTTCGGCGTCCACCGCGGCGGCAAAGGGAAACAGCTCGTTTACGAATAATTTATGTTTACCGCTCTGTGTCAGGTATAAGACAAGCATGCGCTCGCCGGGATGAATCCATGTTCCCGTCAGATAAAAGACGGCATACGGGTCGGACACGATCATTTGCGGTATGTTCTGTTCCGCCATTAACTGTAATACTTTGTTAACACGATTCTGATGCATAACAACTCCTCCTTAATTTCAACAAACGGCCTCTGTTTACGCGGTATTTACCGTAAAAAGACAATCACTCTTTAAACCCTGTCTTTTTGACGAAACGGCTCCATAAGCCCAAGCCGGCACCGATGACAACAACAGCGCCGAAGATCATTTCCGCCTCATATATCAGATTATCTTCCCATGTCGGCATAACGGGCGCCGCCGAGCAGATAATGCCGATTACGGTAACGATGAGGACCAGTGTCGCCACGGAAACGGCAGTGCCCGTATTTTTCGATATTTCGTACGGACGCTCTTCGTCGGGACGGGTTTTGCGCAGTTTAATGTATGACATAAAAAGCAGCACATACGGGAACAGGGCCGTCAAAGCGGTCATCGTGACCAGTACGTTGTAAATCGCGTCGACGGACGGGATGAATTGAAACGCCAGAATAATTACGGTAACCAGGATCGCCTGCAGATAGACGGCGCGTTCCGGAATATTGCGACTGTTCGTCCGCGTCATCGATTCGGGAAAAATGCCGTTTTTGACACTGCCGAAAAGCATCTTGACGGGAGACGCGATGTACAGGATAATCGCGCCAACCATAGAAAAAGTAATGCCTAAAGCAACGAGTTGGATGAACCATGAGCCGATCCCGAACCATGCGGAAATTGCAGCCAAACTCACGAGAATGCCCTGCGAAGCGGTGATCTGATCGGTCGGCATAATCATTGTAATGGCAACGGAACCGAGCATGTAAATGCCGGCCACAACGGCGGCGGCAATAAAAATCGCCCGCGGGAAATCCCGTTTAGGATTTTCCATTTCCGTAACAAAATTGGCCGTAAGTTCCGACCCGGCAAAGGCAAACATGACGCTGGAAATCGCGCCGAGGGAGTCCCAGTTCAATACGGGAGTCATCGTTTCCACCGTATAGACCGACGCGGACGGCCTGTCGAAGAAAATTGCGGCGCCGAAGGCCATGAGGATCAGAAGAACAGCCGGTACCGTCGAGCCCAACGCGCCGAGATTCGTGAAAATTTTGCCGAAAGTCATACCCTTTGTGCTGATAAAGGAAAGAATCCAGAAAACGGCGAGAGACATGATGAGTACAAACGTTTTGTTTTCCGACAATTCGGGCATGTTAATGGCAAAGGACACATTGATTGTCAGAAAGGTAAGAAAGGACGTGTACCAGAAAATTTTGGAAGTCCAGTTCAGCCAGGAAACGAGGAAACCGAATTTTTCTCCGTACGCTTCCTTCACCCACTCGAAAAGACCGCCGTCACGCGGATAGGTCGATGCCAGTTCCGCACAGATCAGGGCGCACGGAACAAAGAAAATAAAAGAGAACAGCACCCATGACGGAATGGCGCCTAAGCCCAACCCGAAGCTGGATGCAGTCGATTTGGCTATCCAGCGAATACCGAACAATGCCGATACGTCCATGAATACCAAATCCCATAAACCGATTTTCTTGCTGTTCATACAGGAATTACCTTCTTTCCTTTTAAGAGTAGTATTGTGCTTGCAGGAACCGACATACTATGCTGAATACGGGTTATTGCTGACGGTTCCAATAGGAGCCGAGAACACGGTAATTTTCCACACGCCTTGTGATATCGAGCGAATCGGCATACTCGAGAATAAGCATTGACGATTTACGGCTCGAATCGGTTATATCGCGAAAATCGCCCAGAGCCATCCGTCCGTGTTCGCGGATATAGTCATGTATAGCCTGAACGGCTTTATTAAAATATTCCCCGGAAATGACATATTCGGGTGTAAGCTGTACAAACGAGCTGCCGCACAGGGCTTCCACGACCCCTTCAGCTTCTTGATCAAGGCTGTAGAATTCCGCTTTTTTAACAGGCGTGTATCCGCTTTTCAGCACTGTTTCTTCTATTTTTTTGCGTAATGCCGTCTGCTTTTCATTGAATTTCACGGTAAAACTCGCGGCCGCAATGAGGCTCCCCTCTTCCTTGCAGGCGCCGTCTGACAACAGCAGTTTAATGAGCGCCGAAATTTCCTTATCCGAAACAGTCTTGTCCCCGCTTTTTTGCCGCAGGCGGGAGCGGAATTCTTCCGGAGACATGCCTGCCCGCAACGGGAATTTCTGATGATATGACAGGAGGATCTGAACGGCCTGCCCCTTTATCTTCTTATACACGTCCGTATGGATATAGCCGAGAGAAATATGCAGCAATTTTCCCGCATCGGACAGAGCGGTCAATTCACTCTGCAGTTCTTCCCCCGTCATGCCCGTATATTCGGCCAGATCTTTTTCCGTCGTGAAAGATTGCTTTTTATGGATCAAAAAATCTTCCATAATATCGGCGAGATTGCCTTCTTCTTTGGTCTTCAGGCTCGCCAATACATCGGCTTTGAAACGGCGGTGTTTCTTCGGCGCCGCGTCAAGTATCTCACCGCCGGCAATCGTATGCATCGGCGAATAGGTTCTGAGAATGAAACGATCCCGTTCTTTGACGACGACCTGCTCCGTTTCCAGGCGAAGCTGCAGAAAGCCCTCCTGCCCCGGTTCAATACGTTCCGTACCTATCGGTACGGCTCTGGCCATGACCTCGCGCGTGCCGATAAGAAGACGCACGCGATCCCAAAGGCCGACAGGGGCGGCGGCATGTTTCAGACACGAGATCTTAACGTCGAGCATCCATGTCGGCTGCAGCTGATCCGAGACCGACAGCACGTCACCCCGTTCTATATCGTCTGTTGTTATATTGGCCAGGTTGAGGGCCGTACGGTGCCGGGACGTGACTCTTTTTACATCCGTTTCGTGTACTTGAATATTGCGGATACGCGTCTTTTTTTTGCCGGGATAGACAGTAAGCTCATCACCTACGCTGACAGGCCCGTCCAGAAGCGTGCCCGTGACAACCGTGCCGAAGCCTTTGACGGAAAATACACGATCTACATTGAGGCGGGCTTTCCCGTCCTCGGCGGCCTCCGGCACCTTGTCCGCCCATTCCTCTATTTTATTGCGAAGTTCGGAAATACCCTTTCCGCTTATAGCGTCCGTTTCCACGATTTCGGCGTCCTTCAGCGCCGTATTGGCCAATTGTTCGCGAATATCCTCAACGGCAAGTTCACGCAGTTCTTCATCTACTGTATCAATTTTCGTTAAAACGATAAGAAAGTTTTTAACGCCTAAAAGGCTCAATATGTCAATATGTTCCCGTGTCTGCGGCATCACGCCCTCGCCGGCATCGATAACGAGGAGAACGAGGTTAATGCCGGGCAACCCGGCAACCATATTCTTTATGAACTTTTCATGCCCCGGTACGTCGACGATACCGACGCGGCGCCCATGGGTCAGATCCAAATAGGCAAACCCTAGATTAATGGACATGCCCCGCTTTTTTTCTTCTTTTGTCGTGTCCGTTTCAATCCCCGTCAAGGCTTTGATCAGCGTTGTTTTACCGTGATCGACATGACCTGCCGTACCGATTACAATATTCGCCATAAGCAGACTCCTTTACACATGATTGCAAGTAAATGAAAAAACCCAACTTCTATTATAATAGAAATCAGGCTTTTCATCATCTTTTATTGAGATATTGCATAACTTTCATACCGTTAGGACAATGACGGCAGTAAAATTTGCCGTAACGTCCCCGGTTATTGAGCTGCGTTACCCGGGTTTTTCAGGCCTTTGCGAATATACATAAAGGCCGTGTAAATAACGACGATGATAACGAGCCAGGTGAGAAGATTAAGATCCATACTCTGAACCAGTTTAGCGGCAATAATAACGCCGACAATACCGCTCAGTGCAATAAGGACGCTGACTTTACGGGCATATACGCCGGCAACGATAAATTCTTTTGATGCGACCGGCATCAGTGCCGCGCACGATCCCATCATAACCGGAAATGCCACGATCGGATTCAGGCCGAGCAAATAAACCATAGCCATGCACGGCGCATAGAGGCCGCAGCCGATAGTCATGAGCGCACCGAAGATCAGATTCAATACGACGGCAAGAATAAGTTTGGGTCCTTCCAGGCCCATAGCCGTATTACCCGTGCCGAGGAAGTCCATGAGGCCGAGCTGCTTGCCGAGCATCAAGAGCGCCGTAATGAGAAGGGCGAAGCCCAAATAGGTCTGTACCTTCTTTTCCGAAAGGTTCGGCACGGTTTTACCGCCGATAACGGCGCCGACAATGGCTGCGATAATCAGTGAAAACAAGGTTACCGATTCAACTTCCACGACGGAAATAAAGAGGAACGCTTCAATCAATACGGGGATCGTATCGGCAACATTCAGTGTCCCCGGAAGAAGCTTATCGCTCTTGAGCTGTTTGGTCACGCCGAGCAGCATCGTCGTCGTCGCGTAAGAGCCGATACCCAATGTATCGAGGAAGTTGGTAATGAACCCGATAAACAGATTGATGGGAACATTGCCTTCGCCCCAGTCACCCTTGTGTGCAACCAGATCACGGACATAGAAAATCAAATAGTAAATAAATAAAATACCTAATAAACCGAGCAGTGCGTTAACTACCATGGAAATCTCCCCCTATTAACCAAGGATAAAGCCGTCTTTTAAGGGATCGTCAGGATCCACTAAGAACGTGTTGAAGCCGTTAATATAAGCGGAACCCGTGATTCTCGGGATGATGGCTTTACGGCCGGCAAGCGTCGTTTCTTCCAGGACTTCACCTTTGAATTTCGTGCCTAAAATACTTTCATAAATAATGTGTTCGCCCACCTTCAATTCACCTTTAGCATGGAGCGTAGCCACTTTCGCACTCGTGCCTGTGCCGCAGGGAGAACGGTCGACGGAACCTTCGCCGAAGACGACGACATTCTGATACGTTGCGTCGGGACTCTTGGCAGGGCCGTAGAATTCCACAAGATCTACCGTCTTAATATGTTCCAGTGTCGGGTGCTGTATTTCCACCTGTTTGTTGACGGCGTCGCGAATAATCAAACCGATCTTGGAGAATTTGCTTGCATTTTCCGGGCAAATATCAAGGTCCACTTCCGTAGCCGGCAAAATAGCGAAGAAACTGCCGCCGAAAGAAATGTCGCAGTGAATTTTTTTGCCCAGTTCGGGAACGTCTACTTCCACATTTTCCTTGTAGAGGAAAGATTCGACGTTATCAAAAGAAACGGAATCGACGACATAGTCGTCTTTTAAATGTACATGACCGCGGATAATACCGGCAGGCGCGTCCTGAACGACAGAAACTTCGCGCTCGCCCGGCTTTACATGTACCCAGCCGCATTCAACCGCCGCCGTCATGGCCGCGATGGTATTGTGGCCGCACATATTCAAGTATCCGCCGGAATCCATAAAGATGATGCCGTAATCGGCTTCGTCATGAACGGGTTCGCAAATAAACGCGCCGAACATGTCCTGATGACCTCTTGCTTCAAGCATTACCGCTTTCCGCAAATTGTCCTCGTGTTCTTCCAAGTAGATTTTCTTTTCAGCCATTGTCTTACCGGGGAATTTGGTAACACCGCCGATAATCAAACGAGCGGCTTCGCCGCAAGTATGAGAATCAATAGCCGTAAGCATCCTTGAATACTTCATGGTTCTTAACCTCCCTTGTGCTTCCAGATTTTTCTAGAATTTTTTATCTTTGCGCATCACTAATTTGATTGCAGCTAAAGCCTTAATTGCGTCTATGCGGTCCACCGCATTTTCACCTACTATTTCCGTTTCGATGCCTGCAACGGATTTATTCATATCCAAAACCTGATTCGTATATTTATTTTCAACAACGAATTTGGCTTGTTTGCCGATGAATTTGATCCCTATAATACTGATGCCCCGATCGCCGACCTGTTCCATAGTATTGGCAAAGTCCACATCCGAATTGCCCCAGCCGTCGGCAGAAATAACGGCGCCGTCGCAGGCCATTGCTTTCAGCCATACGGCCGCGCGCTGACCGACGAGGTGCTTCATTCTGTTGTCCTGGGGGGTGCCTACAACGACAACACCGCGGAAATCGATTTCCGGGTCATTGGCAAATACGTCGATTAGAGGATCTTGAAAATAGTGTTTTGAAGTTTCCTTGGTTGACGGTCCGATACCCATTTACAACACCTCCTCTTCACTCTTAATCCATCGCGCGGATAGCGCCGTCGCGATACTCGTTGGGTGACAAAAGAACGGGCATATTCTCCATATCGATAATGGAAACGCCCCCTTTGAAACCGCTCGGTTCAAGAGGAAATACCAAGGTGTCGTACATAGCGCCCTGGCCGGCTACTTCTTTGATAATTGCGACCTTAGGCTTGCCGGGATGATAGTTTTCCGTATACGTATGTGATTCCGCCGCGTCACGGCCGTCAAGGAGTTTTAACTGCTCCCTGATTTCCTGAATAAAATTATCTACGAGTTCAAAAACCTTCATGCATGTTTCACGCGTAAAGGCAGTGCCTTTTTTCACAAATGCGTCTATAAGAATAATGTAATCATCATCGCCGGGCGTACCGACCTTATTAAATTTCATGTTTTCGCTCAATCTGCCTTCGGATGAACCGAATTCATGGAGCTGTTCGCCGTCAATGATAGCGCCGCACATGACGACATATACTCCCGTCAGGGTATGGGTAATCCCCGCCCCGATGGGGCCCAACACCTTCGCGGATATGGGGACCACATCCATGATGGTGTTGGTTTCTACATCGTGCTGTCGCGGCGGCAATACTTGAATCTTCAGCTGCTCAATCAAATCGCACGCATGGTTAAAACTCTGCGGTACCGTCAGGCGGTCCGCTTCCAGCTTGAAGCAGTCTCCAAGCCGGACCTCTTTCATATGAAAGACTCTAATCTTCAACGGTTCGCCATGCATGAGTCACACCTGCTTTTCCAAAGTATAGTTGTCGCAACAACAATTAGATCTGAGCTACATATTCATACGGCAAGGGAACGATCTTACCCGGAGTTTCAATGTCTTCCAGGGCCTGGAGCGTATCCTTGACGATACCCGTCTGCATTTCAATATTGTGCGGTTCGCCTGCGTTAGCACCCATCGGGACGATAGGAGCCGTAGCGCGGGGCGTGCCGTTCTGACGTACTACAGGCGGCAGGGCCGCGATAATAATAGTCGGGATACCGATTTCTTCAATTGCTCTCTGCACGATCACGGCAGTTCTGTGGCAAGTACCTCACCCGGCTGTTAAGAGGACGCCGTCGACGCCTTCTTCTTTAAGTCTTCTGGCAATTTCAGGGCCGGTTTTATCGTGGAACGCTTCCTGGTCGCCGCCGCCGCCCATGAAACCGAAGTGTGTCGGAGCGGTAGCTTTGATGAAGCCTTCTTTTACAAGCTCATGCAAACGATCGAGCGGGAACATGCAGTTGATGTCACGGTTGGCATCACTGTTATCGTAACCGCCGTGAGAGATCATCAATTCACTCGTCGGCGTGTCGTCGGGGATTTCGCGGAAAGACGTATCCCCTGCAAGATTGAAGCGGGCATCGCTTTTAAGATGGGCACCGCAAGCGGAAGCGAGTGCAATAGTCATTTCGCTTAAAGGTTTGGTTACAGGCGTGAAAATAGATTTCGGCGTAATAGGCACGTATATTTCAGACTGTAAGCCTTCAAAAACTGTTAAACTCATAACAATGTTTCTCCTCTCTGTTTACTTTCGGAGTTTTTGCGTTTCGCTTCTTCAAGAAGCTTATTCCTATGCTTGATAGCGTTTACATATTCTTCCTTCGGCTCATCATCGAAAACTTCCGGATAAGACATGAGAAATCCCACTTCCTGTCCGAGCTTCAATTCATAATTCGAAATTATCATACGCTTGGGAATGCTCAGGTGGCCTAAGCGGCCTTTGAGGTCAATTCCCACGCTACCGTCATGAAGTTCTACAATAACTCCTTCGTACATTGCCTCACTGGACATGTACTTAAGTTCGTGTTCAGCCATTTTTATCTCCAGAAAGCTTATGCTTCCGGTTCGTATTTTTCAAGACGTTTTTTGGACTTCGGAAGAACCTGTTCGTTTTCAACGAGCTCGATCTTCTTACCGGTTGTCTTTTCAATTACTTCGATGTTATTCAGCTTGACGTTGGGGTTCCATTTGCGTTCGGCAGCCTTGATTTCGCCGCCGCCGAGCAGGGTCTTCAACATGGCCAGCTGACGGATAGCATCTTCCGGGCAAAGCGTGTTGTTCGAAAGGATTTCGTTTTCAATACCCTGTTTGGACTTGTTGTTGTCGCACATAGCACCCATGTACTTGTTGCCGACGACCAACGCGCCCTGGACAGCACAATAAGAAGCGCCGACAACTTTAACACCGCGCTTGCCGATCTGTTCGATATGAGACGAGAAGTCAACGTGGTTGTTGCCGAAGCCTTCAGTCGTTACGATGGCGCCGTCGATGCCCATGCATTCAACGGTCTGGCCGAGACGACGGGAAACATAGAATTTATCAGAGTTAGCCTGCGGTGAGCCTACAAGCATGATGCCGACCAGGTCGATTTCTTCATCGCGCATTGCCGCATGAACCAACGGTTCTCTCCAGTAATGACGGGACATTTCCTTGGAAGCAGGGCCGATGCAGGTCAATGCATGGATGCCGCCGTCGACGAGTTCAAGCGGGTTGAGCAGGACCGGCAGGTTGCCGAGGTCAACATTCGGTTTCGCTCCCAATGTGCCTACCGGTTCAACCGGGAGAATCAAGTTGTCATGCATAGCGCCCTGGCCCATGATTTCCTTGACAATGAGCACCTTCGGCTTGCCGGGACGACGATACTGAACGATTTCTTCTTCTTCCACCACAAGAGACGGGTCCGCTTTCTTAATCGCTTCGCGGATTTCCTGCGCAATGTAGTCGGAAGCGCGGTGTGCGGCCAAGGGGCCCGGCCGTTCCATGTTGGAATGGGCCTTGATGGTCACATTCGTCTTAACGAAGATTTCACCTTTGTCGGGAGCGCCCGGACGGCCCCACATGATATTTTTGTCCATTTCGCCTTCGGAAGAACCGAATTCGCCGATCTGGACGCCCGTGGAGTCGGTACCGGAAACGATGAAGACGACACCGTCAAGGACACGGGTAACGCCTTCGCCGAGCTCTCCTTCGACCTTGGTTGCCAGAGGCTGTACGTCCATGATCGTGTTGGAGAATTCATTATAACGGTCCGGAGTGATGATATCCAGTTCGAGGGCTTCTACAAGTTCCTGTGTTTCCACGGCTTCCTCGCAGATCCCTTCTTTACGGATGAACAAGGTTGTGCCTTCGATTTTTGTTTCTTCACCGAATTCCACCTTTTCAATTTTCAAGTGGTCATGGCGGAGCTCGCGCACCTTGACAGGTTCCTGAGCCGCTTCGGCCGCTACCGCCGCCACTGCGTCACCCGTTACGGCGGAAGTTGCGCCCGCCGCCGCGGCTACTGCCGGAGCGGCAGCTACGGGAGCGGCAATACCGCCGCCCAAGGGGAATTCGAGGTCAATATCCTTGCCTTCGCCGATGTGAATGCGCACGGAACCGCCTACGGCAGCTACGGACGCGACAGCAGCCGGAGCCGCTGCGGCGGGAGCGACGGCAACTGGAGCGTCGGCCGCCGTTTCTTCAACTGCCGCGGCTTCAGCCGGAGCGTCTTCCTCCATTTCCGTGATACCTTCAAGCATATCGGGCGTCAGGGGAACGAGGGAATCGGCCGTTACTTTCATCGTGGCGCCGATTACGTTACCGATGTGGAGCACGTTATCGGGAATTGTCAACAAACCGGAGTCTTCCAAATCAGGAAAGATGTTGGGATCTTCCAAGTTGGAAGCGGATAATACTGTGCCTGCTTCGGCACGGCAGCACAACACTGCTGGATCTTTTGCATGTTCTTGAGCCGTTTCGGCTGTAATAGACATTCGTTTGTCCTCCTTTTAATTACTTTTGAATTACGTAGGCGGCAACGTACGATACAGCTTATGACCGTCAGCTCGCAGAACATGATCTGTATGATGATAAACCGGAACTCCTAACCTAGGAGCTACACCCATAACGGTGTTCGTTCATTCGGAGCAAGTTCCGACTACTAATACTTCAGCACCACCTCGTTTCAAGGCCATGACCTTTTCCGCCTGCCCCGGGCATACACCCGGCAAGCCACATCTGTATCGTCCATCGACTTCTACCATTCTCTTACATCGTTCTTTGGAAACAACTTCGGCGCCCATCGCTTCAGCGATTTGAGTCAATCGTTCTTCCGACCCGCCGCATTCACAGATGAGGATACCTGCTTTGCGTTTTTCCTGCGGGAACGGCATTGCCACCAGGCAACCGCCGCTTGTCTTAGTTACGGGAGATTCTTCCGTACCGGGGCGTCCCGTCTGAGGACCGCCGATCACGATTTCACCGTGCGGATTTATGAATCCGCCGGCCCGTTCGATAAGATCACCCATAGGCGTACCGACGGGTACATCGACGAAGACCGACTCCTTATGTGCAACACGGCCGGATACGGTAATATCCTTGTCGATTACAGGTTTGCGATCTTCAATGGCTCTGACGATATTTTTCAGCGTTTCCACATTGTCGATACAAGCTCCCACCGTACCGGGCAACTGGCCGGGCTCAAGTTCGATCCCCATGACTTCACGGACAATAACGCGTTCATCGCCTGCCGGATACATATCGGGCAAACGGAAAACGTCAATATTGTCTTCATTTCGTACCGCCTTGATCAGTTCGATAACCGCCTTTTTGTGTTTCGGTTTAATTGCAATATACCCTTTAGGGGCCTTGGTGATTTCCATGGCGTACTTGACGCCGCGCACCAATTCGGCGGCATGTTCTTCAATCTGATGAATATTGTGAGCCAAAAGAGGTTCACATTCAGCCGCGTTGGCGATGAAAGCGCCGTTCGGAATTTCCGTCTTTAACTTAACGGCCGTCGGGAACCCTGCACCGCCGGCACCGACTACGCCGGCTGCGGCAATCGCTTCAAGGTTCGTTTTCGTATCGGGAATTTTGACATATTCGTCAAAGTTCTGTACGTCATCCGGCTTGATTACGATTTCACCGTCAGTAACCGCTGAAATTTCACCGGTAAAGCTGGCATGGATATTGGCGCCTAACCCGCTCGGTTCAGCAATTAATTGTCCGCGTTTAACTTTATCGCCGGCCTTGACAACCGGCTTACAAGGGCCGCCTACATGCATTTTGAGAGGTATTTTAATCTCTGTCAATTATTTTTCACCTCCATTCCCAGATGTATATTATGGGAGAATAGTGATTAAATATCCTAAAGGCGGCATGCCTTTCGGATACTACCATTTCCCGTCGTTATAATACCATATAGGTTTTACTTTAACAAGGACTTTTATTAAAAATACGTGATATAATACACAATATTACAGGAAAATACACGCCTGCCCGCACCATTACTGAATCATATAAATTATCAGGATATCTATCATATAAACTTATATATCTACTTTATAGGGTACGTTCAGAGATCGTCATCCTACTACAAACGGTCTTTTATATGCCCGCCGGACCGGTGCAACCCTGCCGCTGTATTCGGGAATGAGTTTATGTTCCGCCGTTCGTGTATATTCATACAAAAAGAAGCCCTTTTCTCGTAAAAAGGACTTCTTTTCACATAATTTTGTATTTATGACAGTATCTGAGCGGCAGCCATCCTGCCGACACATATTATAAATTTTTTTCGCGTAAATCCCCAATTATTTCGCGAACCCTGTCAGCCGCTTTTTCAACAGCCGCTTCTTCCTCCGAGCCGAAGCGGCGTATCTTAATTTCCACCTTTCCTTCACCGACCGCTTTATTGCCTACCGTAACGCGAACGGGGTAACCGATGAGGTCGGCATCATTAAATTTCACACCGGCCCGTTCATCCCTGTCGTCGAGAATAGCGTCCGTACCGCCGGCAAGGAGCTCCCGATAAATAGCCTCCGCCGCTTCGGCAATACCCGCATCGTTGCCGTTGACCGGTAACACCACGACTTCATAAGGGGCAATAGACACGGGCCAAATGATACCGTTTTCATCATTATGCTGTTCAATTGATGCCGCCATCGTTCTCGTGACACCGATACCGTAACACCCCATGAAGAAGGGTTTTGCCTGACCGTCCCTATCGAGGAATGTGGCTTTCAGGGCTTCGGAATACTTTGTTCCCAGACCGAATACCTGCCCCACTTCAATGCCCTGCGTCAGCTTAACGGTGCCCCCGCATTCGGGGCAGCCGTCGTGTTCGTTAATAAGGCGGATGACGGCGACTTTCACGTCTTTAAAATCACGTAACGGCGTTACGTTCTTATAATGATAGCCGTGTCTGTTGGCGCCGGTTACACCGTTAATTACCTTCATTGCCGACTCATCGACGACAATGGCGAAATCATCGCCCTGCGGCCCCGCATCCAGAGGGCTCATATAGCCCGGTTCGAGACCGTGCTTTTGCAGAAGTTCCGCATCCGCCGCTTCAACATCATTACCGCCGATAAGGTTTTGAACGGCCACGTCATTGACCTCATGGTCGCCGCGGACCATCGTCAGAACGAGTTTACCGTCGATATCGAAAGCAACGGCTTTAATCGTCTTTTCCACAGGCGTGCCCGTAACTTCGACGAGATCCTGAATGGTCGCGCATTCAGGCGTTGCAAAGAGCTCCATTTCTTTCGGCTCTTCCGCTTCCGGGACAAGGGCTTTGGGGACCGCCTTTTCCACATTGGCTGCAAAACCGCATTTCGTACAAATGACGATATCCGCTTCGCCCGCTTTTGCGAGGGCCATGAATTCATGGCTGTAGTTACCGCCGATTTGGCCGGAATCGGCCAGTACGGGACGGCAGTCAAGGCCGCATCTTTCAAAAACACGGCAATACGCATTGTACATGATATTGTAGCTGGCGACCATACCGTCTTTGTCGGCGTCAAAAGAATAGGCGTCTTTCATGACAAACTCACGGCTGCGCATTAGGCCGAAACGGGGACGGATTTCATCACGGTATTTATTTTGCATCTGCCAGAGGTTTACGGGCAGCTGCTTATACGATCGCAGTTCATTGCGGACCAGTGTCGTAATCAATTCTTCATGAGTAGGGCCCAAACAGTACTGATTATCATGACGGTCGGAAAGTTTAAACATTTCCGGCCCGTATACATCCCAACGGCCCGTTTCCTTCCAGATTTCGGCAGGTTGTACAATCGGCATCATGACTTCCTGGGCGCCGGCCGCATTCATTTCATGACGGACAATATTTTCGATTTTAAGAACGACCCGTCTGCCCAGCGGCAGGAAGGAATAGAGCCCGGCGGCGCTTTTCCGGATCATGCCGGCTTTCAGCATTAATTTGTGACTGACGACGTCCGCTTCGGCAGGATCGTCACGTAAGGTGGGACAATACAGACGCGATGCTAACATGTGAACAACCTCCCAAGTTATGATGCAAACCAGATTTTACAATGCAGTTTATTTATAATCGTGAATTATATCACGAGATTTATTAAAGTATACCATATCATCATTTACACTCACAAGGCCCGGAGCCATATTTTTTTGACCCGTTTATTTAGGAAATATAAAAAAACGCGTCGCCTCATAACTGATATGTACTCCCTTCACCGAAATCCGATACGGTAAAAAAGGTATATATCATAATTGCAGGGACGCGTTTTTCTGCAAACAGCAACGCGGCATCAACAGAACCGATCCCGCGTTGCGTCGATCTGCTTCTCTAATTCCACTATTTTTTCATACGCCGCCGCGTGTTCTTCCATATACTTTCTGACACCTTCCATCTCGGTACTCTTTACCAGAAGCGAGACGCCGCAGCATACGGAAGCCTGCCGCGGTGTCGGGGAAATTTTCACGGCATATCCCGCCTCTTTCAAGGCCATAAAAAGACTCATGGCATCCGTATGATTTTTAAAAAGTATGTACCAATCTTTTTGCCCGCTCATGTCACCCCAGCATTTCAATAAACGCACCGACACGTGTACGGAGCTGTTCCGCATCGTTATCGTCATAATCCGTTTCAATATGAATAGACGGAATACCTGCTTCCTTTAAAGCATACTGTACGTCGCGGCTTTCTGTATCATAGAGGGTACAGAATTTCAGGTTCACATCGATTACGCCGTCCACTTTATATTCTCTGCAAAGGCGCAGCAGATCGTCTATACGGCCCGCATTGGGCGTGAAACAGGCGCAGTTGTTCTTCATGTACCGCTGTGCGAGGGCCATGATCTGCTCACTTGCGGTCGTCGGCGTTTCATCAACCTGATGTTCAAAATAGCGCGTGCCCGTGCAACATTCTTCACAGACGACGACGGCGCCGCTCGTTTCAACAATATGATGCATCTTCCAGTTTGGGATAGCCATCGGCGTACCGGCAAGCATAATACGCTTCGTGCCCGCGGCAGCCACGCCGACGCCGTCTTTAATGCGTTGTTCCAATTCGGCGGCAAGCGTATTGGCCATATCCGTACAACGCTGCGGGTCGTCAAAGAAAGCGATCTGCATCATGAGGAGCGCATCTTTACCGCTGATCGGCGCGGGATCGGCCTTACGGGCGTGATATACCCGTTCCAGCGCTTTACGGCGGTTGTTGAGGAGCACCGTCGCTTCATGAAGCTTTTCAACGGTTACTTCATTGCCCGTAAATTCCTCGACAATCTTCTTGAACGCATTAATTTCTTCCGCCCATTTGACATAATCCTGAGGCCGTTTCATCTGCGGCATGTCCATGACGTACATCGGCACGTCACGGCCGAGGATTTCATAGGCTTTCTTTTTGCCGTCGCAAGTCGTTTCACCCACGTACATATCGGCAATACGGAAAAAAGGACAGGTACGGCCGAGACGGGCGCCGACGGAAGCCTTAATCAACGAACACATACTTTTCGGCAGAACCTCTTCGCCTGCGGGAACCCAGAATTGGGAACCGCCGCAGAGCCCGGTAACAATACCGCCGGCAGCGACGATGATTTCATCGGGTACATACAGACAGAATGTACCGAATACTTTACGGCCTTCTTTTTGAGCTTCCATCAACTCGGCCGGACGGATGCCGTGAATATCGGAAACCACCATATCCCAGAAAGCCATCCCTTCCGGTCTGTTTTCCTGTGACAGATAGATATCACCGAAGGCCTGCGGCAATACGGAACAGAGTGTGTCATGCGCTTCCAAATCCATTCCCAGGTCTTTCCACATTTCGTGACGATCAGGCATACATAATTCCTCCTTAACAGTTATAAAAAAACAGTCTCACAAAAGCGCTGTGCGGCCGATTACGGCCGTATGCGCCGTGAGACTGCGAGCATACCTGCGGCAACGGCAGTGTTTCTCCGTATCCGCCGGTATGCAGGTATTCATCCGGACGTTAATCGCCGTATATCCGTATTTCCCTATTCGGCAGGCAATACGTCCCGACATACGCTATTTAAAATTTTTCTGATAACGGGAAATTCGCTCTCATTAATTGTACGTACGGCAAAGCAGACCCTGTCATGCTGTACCCGCACGATGACGGGGGACTCCGCTTCACGGAGACGGCGCTCCGTTTCTGCGGCGGACATCCCTTCTATAGTGACGGCAACGGCATAGCTCGGCATTTCATATTCCGGATAAGAACCGCCGCCGACCATATCCGTCACGGCGACGATTTCCGCGGCGACGGGCAGAGTATTCTCCTGCAATATCTGCATAAAGCGTTCACATTTCGCATAAGCCTCTTCCCGCGTCAGAGAGAGCATCTGCAGGACGGGGATTTCCCGGACGGCCCGGTCTTCATCCAGGTAAGAACGGAAGGTTGCTTCCAGCGCGGCAATCGTCATTTTATCCACACGCAGCGCACGCAGGAGCTGATTTTGCTTCATAGCTTCAATATACTCCGTCTTACCGACAATAATACCGGCCTGCGGTCCGCCTAAAAGTTTATCGCCGCTGAAGGTAACGATATCACAGCCTTTGTCGAGAGCTTCCTTAACAGTCGGTTCGTAAGGCAGGCCGAAGCGGGTCATGTCGAGGAGAAGGCCGCTCCCCAGATCGTTGATCAAGGGTACGCCGTGGAAATGAGCCAGTCCGGACAGCTCGTCCGCGCTGACGCTCTCGGTAAACCCGGCAATATGATAGTTGCTCGTATGCACCTTCATAACGGCTCCCGTACGTTCACCGACAGCTTTGTTGTAGTCGGACAGATGCGTTTTATTTGTCGTCCCGACTTCACGGATGATGCCGCCGCTGTGTTCAATAACTTCGGGAATGCGGAATTTCCCCCCTATTTCCACGAGCTCGCCGCGGGAAATAATAACTTCTTTGCCGGAAATGAGCGTATTTAACGCCAGCATGACCGCCGCCGCATTGTTATTGACAACGAGAACATCTTCAGCTCCCGTCAATTCACGCAATATATCCGTTAAGTGGCTGTACCGCGAACCGCGGCTGCCCGCTTCCAGATTATATTCCAAATTGGAGTAGCAGCCCGCAACGGCCGCCACGTGCCGGCATGCGGCTTTACTCAGTACGGAACGGCCGAGATTGGTATGTAAGACGGTACCGGTTCCGTTAATGAGCCGACGCAAACGGAAAGCTTCCCGTTTTTTCAGGTGACCGGAAATCATCGCCTCCAGCTCTTCATTTTCCGGAATTTCCGTACGCAGGCCGGTGAGAACGGCTTGCCGCACCTGATGGAGGACAGCCTGTAACGCTTCTTTGACCAGGGCGGCCGAATAGGAATCTGCCAAAGCAACGACATTAGGCCTGGCAAGAAATACATCAATTTTAGGTAAACGGGATAATACCCTCTGCTTTTCTTTCACGAATGGGCACCTGCCTTCTCTGTTCTTTGTACCGTTCTATTTTATACTTTCTCGTACGAAACGGACAAGCCCGTTTTTTCAGCATGGTAGAACCCGTCCACGGAAAGGCTCAATTCCTGCAGGAGCTCTTTCAGTGTCTCCTCTTCCGTCAACTCATACTTTAAAGAAAAGCCGCAGCTCGCATAAATTGTGGACGGCGTCGGAATAATTCTGACGGCCATCCCCTTTTTCTTCGCCCCGTCTTCCACGGCCATGGCCTCCCGCGTATTTTTCAACAGCGCAACGCCGTAATATTCTTTTGCCGCCATTACGGTTTTACGATACGATACGCTTTGCGCATCATTTCAACTATGGAAAACATATTGGTAATTTCCCCGACTTTGACTTTTTCCGTAAGGCCGTAGAAGTTAAGGCATGCGCCGCAGCCGTAAATTTCCACTCCCTCTGCGGCAAGTTTCTGTAAATCTTCCAACACTTCCGACCCTTCCGTAAGCAGCTGTACGCCGCCGTTATAAAAAATAATCCGCTGCGGCAGCACTTCCTGTTCCGTAAGTGTATAAATGAAAGTCTTCATAAGGTTTTTGCCGAGCTGTTCGGCACCGTTCCCCATAGTAACGGAATCAATGACGACGACAAATTCGTCGGCAGCCTTCGTCGCCGTATCCGGATCTGTCTCAGCCCTTTCGGCGCCCTGCGTTTTAGTAATTGTAACGACAAACCGGTCGGCGCCTTTTTCTTTAAGATCGTACTCATAGCCCATCTGAGCGGCCATCCTGCGAAGGTTTTCCGTAGCCACTTTATTATCGACCGTTGTTTCGACCTGTTCGTTTTCCTTCAACGCCTTGCGCGTTTCGATGACCGGCAACGGGCAAACCATGCCGACCGCATTAACTTTAACCATATTACAAATCCCCCTTTACTGCTGCATGCGCAATTTCATTGTACGGCTTCCCCGCCGATACGTCTCCTCTGCGGCAAACGCGGCGCCGGGATCCGTTTTATGCCGGGAAGTACGCTCTTTCCGGCACGGATTTACTGCGCGTAACTCAAATAGGCCTGTGTACGCGCTTCTGTCGGACGGCAGAATAACCGGTCAGCTTCCGCTTCTTCAACAATCGTGCCGTTTTCCATATAGGCCGCATAATCGGCAATCCGTTTAGCCTGAGACAGATTATGCGTAACGATGACAATAGTACAGCGTTCTTTCAGCTTATGCAACGTCTCTTCCACGGTCAGCGTGTTTTTTATGTCCAATGCCGAACAGGGTTCGTCCAACAGGAGGACCTTCGGCTTTAACGCCAACGCTCTGGCTATGCATAAACGTTGTTGCTGCCCGCCGGATAAGGAATCGGCCCGTTTAGTAAGCTCCCCTTTAACATCGTCATACAGCCCCGCATCCGTCAACGCTTCCCGTATCCGCCGTTCCGTTTCCCCGGTGTCCGTGACGCCGTGATACTGCAAAGCATAGGTCATATTTTTGCGTATGGAAAAGGGGAACGGCGTCGGGCGCTGCTGGATAAGGCCGACCTCTTTGCGCAGCAGCTCTAAAGGCAGTTGAAAAATGTCCGTCCCTTCCAGAAGGATCCTTCCCGAATCCATGCGAATTTCGTCGGCAACAGTCCGATTCAACGAACGCAGGAGCGTCGTTTTACCGCAGCCGGACATACCGATAAGGGCGGTTATTTTATTTTTATAAATCGTCAGGTTGACGTCCTGTAAAATCCGTTTGTCCGAAGACGACACGGACAAATTTTCAATAATAAATTCAGCTTCCACAGATTACCTCTTTTTGCCCGCGTACCGGCAGAACAGATTGATGCCCAGCAGTAAAACCAACAGGATAAAAGCCGTACCGTATGCCATTGACAAGGAATACCCCTGACTGACGAGAATATATAAGTGATACGGCAGGGCCATGAAAGGTTCCGTAAAATCCGGCAGCTTCCGAGTATAGAGGACGGCGCCCGTAAACATAACGGGCGCGGCGGCCCCCATGGCATAGGCGGTTGACAGCGCTACGGTCGAAGTCAGTTCACGCAGGCGCTGCGGTATGACAAGCGTCAGAATAATATACAGCGTTGACAGTCCTAAACTTCTGGCCGCGTCTATTTGTTCGCGCGGATATTCGCGAAAAATCTTTTCCGTCCGCACCGCAATAAAGGGCATAATCATAATCGCCAAAGTCATTCCGGCAGTCAGGACGCTTTTAGGAATGGCTAAATGCATAAGAAAAAAACTATACCCGAAGAGGCCCAACAAAATGGACGGAATCCCTGAAACGCATTCTGTGCAAAAACGGCAAAAACGATACAGGCCGCGGTTTCGGCAAAAAAAAGTCAGCCAAACGGTCGTAGCGACAGCCGTGATCGAGGAAATAACGGCCGCAACCGCTCCCGACATGAGCGACCCGACGATGGCCGGGAAAATACCGCCTGCCGTACCGGGAGGTATCCCCTCAGGTCCGGTTGAAATAAATTTCCAGGAAATGACTTGCGCACCCTTGACAAAAATATACAGAAAGACAAAGATAACGGTTACACATACAAGCAGGCCGCTGAGATAAACAAAAAGAACGGTCACGGCTCTTCTCATATGCGTGTATCCTCCCCGGCGCTCTTTCTGAACATATAAAAAAGGATATTCGACAGGATAAGAACCGCCATAAGTACCATACCTGCCGCATAAAGAGCTTCATAATGAGGGCTGCCGTATTCGGCGCTGCCCATTTCCAGGGCAATGAGGGCCGGCACGGATTCACCCTTATCCAAAAGACGCGGCGCTGCCGCGGCATTCCCCATAACCATCATGACGGCCATGGTCTCCCCCATAGCTCTGGCAAAAGAGAGGATGAGGGATACAAGAAGCGCGTTCTTCACGTGCGGCAGCAAAAGGCGCGACATAAAATACCATTTGTCTATACCCAGACAGGTAACGGCATCTTCATACAGACGCCGTCCCGACTCGACCGATTCGGCGCAGTTGGCGACAATAAACGGCAAAATCATGACCGCCAGGACAAGAGCCGCCGACAAAATACATTCTCCCGTCGCAAGATCAAAGATACGTTCCATGCCTTTTACAACGACGGTAAGGCCGATAAAGCCGAAAATAACGGACGGGACACCGGCAAGCATATCAATAAAAGCCAGGATGACGCCCTTTACCCCGGAAGGCGTACAAAATTCGATAAAAAAAGCACAGCCCGCACCGATCGGCAGGGCAAAGAATACGGACAGAAAAGAAACATAAAGGCTCCCGCCGATCATAGCCCCGATACCGAACGCCGGCACATCGGCCAGCGGGTTCCACGTATGGGAAAAAAGGAAGGAGTATACACTCGTGTGTGTGAAAACGGGCAATCCTTCATAGCAAATAAAAAGAAATAAAAATACAAATATGGATATTGTAAGCAACGCCGTGACACGTATCGTATACGCTCCCGCTTTTTCCGCTTTAGTCATACCTGCTCCCTGCAGTAAAGGGATATCGCCGAACGGTGATACCCCTTTATACTTTCCGTTATTTTACGGGAATGAATCCCATTTTTTCGATTATTGCCATACCGGCGGCGGAACGCACATAATCCATAAATACTTTTTGCAGTTTTGTTAATTCGCCGCTGCCGACAATGAGCAAAGGCCGTTGAATCTTGTACGAGCCGTCCGCAATCGTTTCCGGTGCGGCCGTCACGCCGTCGACTTTCAGCGCGAAAATACGGCCTTCATTTTGTTTGGCCACGCCGTACGAAGCATAACCGACAGCGTTTTCATTTTCAATAATCTTCTGCACAAGCGCACCCATGGAAGGAGCCTGTACCGCCTTATCGGTAACCTTCGTGTCGCCCATAATTTTTTCCTGGAAGACTTCATGCGCGCCGCCGCCGAGATCACGCGTCACGACGACGATTTCTTTTTCCGGCAAGGACGGGTCCACCTGGTTCCAGGTCTTATATTCGCCGGAGAAGATTTTCTTAATCTGATCACTCGTTAAATTATCTTTAAGCCCGGCAATCGGGTTGTTCGGGTTGACGGCGATCGTTAACGCATCAATACCGATTTTATATTCTTTATAATCTTTAATTTTCTGTTTTTCGCTGTCCTTCACTTCCCGTGCGACAAGGCCGAAATCCGCCGTCCCGTCAAGAAGGGCTTTAATACCGGCGCCGGAGCCGCTGGAGGAAACATTAATCGTAATGCCCGCATCGGGCAGAGAACTGTCCGCTTTTTTCCAGGTCCCGTTCTTTTCAGCAAAATCCTTGCCGATAGAAGAAATGACGGGAGCCAATGTGGAGGAGCCGTTGAATGAAATTTCCGTTTTCTCCTGACTCTGCCCCGTATCACTGCCGCAGGCCGCAACCATAAATAAAGCGGCCATAGCTAAAGCGGCCGCAATCAATCTTTTCTTTACTGACATAATACACCTCTTCCTTAATCGGTAATTCGCCGATCTCTGATTTTTAGCCGCAGCCGCAATTGCAGCCGTCTCACGAAAAGCAGTGTGTCAGCGCGGGTACTGCCGCTGCGCCGCGGGCCCTGTTCTATCTAATTAATCATACCCGCACACGCCGTACAGCGTCAATTTTAATCAATAAACCCGTATAATCGCAGTGTATTTATCAATAAATATAATAAAGCATTGAATAACGCTTTACTTACTGCCCGACACAAATGCGGAGGCCGCCCTGCATGCAGGGCGGCCTCTGTATCAGAACTCCGGTTCAATAAGACCGTATTTACCGTGTTTACGCTTGTAGACGACACTGATATTTTCCGTTTCGGCATTCAGGAAAACAAAGAAATCATGACCGACCAAATTCATCTGCAAAATCGCTTCTTCCACATCCATAGGACGGGCGGCAAATTTTTTCGTGCGCACCACTTCAAACACTTCATCCGATTCGGGAGATTCCGTCGCCAGGGCCGTCTGGAAAGATCCGCTTTTTATGCGGCGGGCGATTCTCGTCTTATATTTATGGATCTGACGGACCATCTTGTCGAAGATGAGGTCGATAGCCGCATACATATCTTCGTTGGCTTCAACGACACGCAAGACGACGCCGTCCACTTTCAAGGTAAGCTCGGCAATTTTCCGTTCTTTTTCAACCGAAAGCATGGCCTGGAGGTTTACTTCGCTTTCGAAGTATTTCGTGACTTTCTTTTCATGCTTTAACACATAATTTTTTAAAGCATCCGTTACTTCCAAATTTTTGCCTCTTACAGTTGTTGCCATAAAATATCCCTTCCTTTCATGGAGAATCAAGACATCCGCCTTAATTCTCCTGTTATATTATATATTCTACAAAAGTCCCGTATATCCTGCCGCTACCGTAAAATATTTTCTTTATCCCGCAGGGGGAATTGACAATCCCCGCCTGTTCATGGTACTATCGAACTTAACAACATCATAATCCGTTCATCCAGAGCAGCCGAGGGACTGGCCCTACGACGCTGCGGCAACCCCCGTAATCGGGAAGGTGCCAAATCCAGCGGGTTTTCCGACAGATGAAGCCGTATACTATACTGCCGTCACCTGCCGGCGGTTTTTTTTGTTGTCTTGAAGTAATATCATCCATGAAGGAGCTGATCACGTGATTACATTGGAGAATGTCACTAAAGTCTACGGCAATAAGACGCAGGTAAAAGCCTTAAACGGCATCTCCCTCTCCGTTAAGGCCGGTGAAATATTCGGTATTATCGGAAAAAGCGGCGCCGGCAAATCTACACTTGTCCGCTGTATTAACATGTTGGAACGGCCGACAAGCGGTAAAGTTATTATTGACGAACGGGATATGACCACCCTTTCCGATTCCCGGCTGCGCCGGGAACGCAAATCTATCGGCATGATTTTTCAGCATTTTAACCTCCTCTCCTCCCGTACGGTTTTTGACAATATTGCTTTTCCCCTGGAACTGACGGACACGCCGAAAGAAATCATCCGCAATAAAGTGGAAGGGCTCCTTGAACTCGTCGGCCTGTCCGATCGTAAATCCAATTATCCGTCGCAGCTTTCAGGCGGTCAAAAGCAGCGCGTCGGCATTGCCCGCGCCTTGGCCAGCGATCCGAAAATCCTGCTCTGCGACGAAGCGACATCGGCACTTGACCCGCAGACTACGACCGCCATTCTTGCCCTCCTGCAGGACATCAACAAGCGGCTCGGCATTACAATCATCATCATTACGCACGAAATGGCGGTCGTCAAAGATATTTGCGACCGCGTAGCCGTGATTGAGGGCGGGTATATCAAAGAATGCGGACGCGTCGTCGATATCTTTACGAATCCGCAGTCCGAGACGATGCAGGAATTCGTCAAGTCAATCATCAATACGGAAATGCCGCGGGGCATCACCCGCCTGGGTATTACGAACGAGCCGAAAGAAGGTTCCGACATGCTCGTCCGCGTACGTTTTAAAGGCAATATCACGACAAAACCGCTGATGGCCCAGGTCATTCGTCATTCCAACGCGGATCTCAGCGTCCTGTACGGCAATATAGACTATATTCAGGACGAGCCGTTCGGATATTTGATTTTTTCAATCATAGGCGATATGGAAAGCCAGATTAGAGCCTTCAATTATATTGAAAGCCTGCCTGTAGAAAGCGAGGTGCTCGGCTATGTCCGCGGAAATAATTAAACTTCTCTTACAAGGAATAGAAGAAACGGCCTTCATGGTCGCCGTATCCGGTATGATCGCCGCACTGATCGGCATACCGCTCGGTGTCACGCTCGTAACGACGGGTAAGGGCCACATTTTGGAAAATAGGGTTGCCAATCAAATTCTCGGCACGGTCATAAATATCATCCGTTCTATCCCTTTCATTATCCTTATGGTAGCCATCATTCCCTTCACGCGTATGGTTGCGGGCACCTCTATCGGTACAACCGCCGCGTGCGTGCCTTTGACTATTGTAGCCGTCCCTTTTTTAAGCCGCCTTGTAGAAACCTCCGTTCGCGACATTGACTTCGGACTCGTCGAAGCGGCTCAGTCAATGGGGGCCACTCCTGTTCAGATAATCCGCAAAGTCCTCCTGCCGGAAGCGTTACCGGCGATTATCAATAATATTACGGTGCTGATCGTCAACCTTATCGGATCCTCGGCTATGGCCGGAGCTATCGGCGGCGGCGGTCTCGGGGATATTGCGATCCGCTACGGCTATCAGCGCTTCCGCGCCGATGTCATGCTGGCGACTATTGTCATCCTCATCATCGGGGTCAACGTTATTCAGGCCTTAGGCGATCTGCTCTCGCACAAAACGAATAAAAAATAGGCCTCTTCATACAGTAAAAGGGCCCGCTTCACAAACGGAAGCGGACCCTTTTACTGCAATATCATAAGAAATCTTTAATTTTTTCGCGCTTTCCCCAATTACGGAGCTTGCTGAGCGCTTTTCCTTCAATCTGGCGAATACGTTCACGGGTCACATTAAAATGCTGGCCAACTTCTTCCAACGTTCTCGGACGTCCGTCCTTTAAGCCGAAACGAAGGTAGAGAACCTTCCGCTCCCTGTCGGTAAGACAGGAAAAGACGTCTTCGATCTGCTCTTTCAACAGGATAAACGAGGCTGCGTCGTCAGGCGCTATCGCTTCATGGTCTTCAATGAAATCACCGAGATGAGAATCTTCTTCTTCGCCGATAGGCGTTTCCAAGGAAACGGGTTCTTGTGCGATCTTCATTATTTCCCGTACCCGTTCTACGGGAACTCCCATTTTTCCGGCAATTTCTTCAGGCAACGGTTCCCTTCCTTTTTCCTGTAAGAGCTGCCGTGAAATGCGGATGAGTTTATTAATCGTTTCCACCATATGTACGGGAATACGAATCGTCCGTGCCTGATCGGCAATGGCTCTGGTAATGGCCTGCCTGATCCACCAGGTAGCGTATGTACTGAACTTGTACCCCTTGCTGTAATCGAATTTTTCAACGGCCTTTAAAAGACCGAGATTGCCTTCCTGAATAAGGTCGAGGAAGAGCATCCCTCTGCCGACATACCGTTTGGCGATAGAAACGACCAGTCGCAGGTTTGCGTCTGTAAGTTTCTTTTTGGCAATATTCCCCGTGCTGATTTCTTCGGCTGTGGCTCCTTCCGCGCCGCCGGCTTCAATCCGTTTGGCCAACGTAATTTCCTCTTCAGCCGATAAGAGAGGCACGCGGCCGATTTCTTTCAGATACATGCGCACGGGATCGTCAATATTTACACCTTCGGGAACGGAAAGACTCACTGTGACGGTTTCACTGCTCTTGTCATCATCATCGTCGTTAAGGCTTTCGTTTTCATTCATCTGTTCGGACTCCCCGATAATATCGATACCGTGATCAGCAAAATATTCATACATCTTATCCATTTCATCGGCCGTCATATCACATTCGCCCATGGTATTCATAATTTCCGTATAGGTCAGGCAGCCTTGTACCTTGCCCTTTTCAGAAAGTTCGTTAATCTTTTCCGATACATGGGCGTGACGTTCTTCTTCCGTTATTTTCTTCTTTTCATTTTTTCTTTTGGCCGCAGACCTGGCCGTTTTCTTGCCGGCGTTTTTCTCAGCCTTATTTGTCCCGGCCTTTTCCGTCAGGGCGCCTTCCGCCGCCATGGCCGCTTTCTCTTCCGCTGCCGCCACGGCTTTTTCTTCTGCATCTTTCTTCTTAGTTGCCATTATCGTGCGCTCCTTTCTTTGTTGACAAAACCAGCTGTTTAATTTCATTGCTCAAATTTTTACACGCCGCCAGCGCGTCCTTAAGACGGGGATCGTCATGCAGACTGTATGCGGCGGCAAGCTCGCTGTGTTTTTTATAGTCCGCCTGCAAGGCGGCAAGACGAAACCGCATTACATAATCAACAAGGACCTGTTCATCCAGGGGCACATCTTCAAGAACAAGAATACGTGCCGCCTCATTTCTTATGTCGGGGGGCAATGCGTCCTGTACGGCCGCTGCGGTATACTGCCCCCCGGACGTATACTGCCGCTCAATTTCTTCGTATACGGCGCGCCGTTTCGGATCCGTAAAATAGGCCGCCTCAATTTTCTTTTGCACCCTGCCGTAAGCTGCAGGCCGTTCCAACAGGTAGCGGAGGATATTTTCTTCCGCGACGGCCATGGCGTTGCCGCCGCGGGCAGCGGCATTCAGTTTGGCCACATCCCGGGAAATGACAACCTGCCGCCCGCCCGCTTCGGGATGCCTGCGCACGTATGTATTATATTCACTGCGCACGGCATTTTCATCAATCTGCAGGCGTTCGGCCATCTTCTTCATGAACGCTTCGACGATAATCGGGCTGTCCACCCGGATGAGGACAGGCATAACGGCCGCGGTTACGGCGGATTTTCCTTCCAGCGTGGACACATCGTATCGGCGCAGCCCTGTAAGCAGCATGTAATCCAATACGTTCGGCGCACCGGCCAAGGCCTCTTTAAACGCCTCCGGCCCGTGGGCGGTAATGTATTCATCCGGGTCCTTCCCGTCACCCAGGGTCAGGACACGTATCTTCATACCGAGAGAACGGACGATCTCCATCGCCCGCACAGTGGCCTGTCTGCCCGCGTCATCCATATCGTAGGCAAGGATTATTTCCTTTGCCTGACGCTGGAGAAGGCGGGCCTGATCGGCCGTAAACGCGGTGCCCAAAGAGGCGACAACATTGGTAATCCCCTTATTGTGGGCCGAAACGACATCCATGTACCCTTCGACGAGAACGGCCCTGCCTTCGCTGTAAATGGAACGATGAGCCCTGTTCATGGCGAAAAGCAATTTTCGCTTGTTAAAAACGGGCGTTTCAGGAGAATTCAAGTATTTGGGCTTGCTGTCGTCTAAAACTCGTCCGCCGAAACCGACTACCCGATCCTTGCCGTCAAAAATCGGAAAAATGACGCGATTGCGAAAGGCGTCATAGTAATGACCTTTTTTTTCTTTTATCAGTCCCAGTCTGAGTAATTCTTCAGGCGGCACATGTTTCCGGATAAACGCGTCTGCAAGTTTATTCCAGCTGTCCGGCGCGAACCCCAGACGAAATTCATGAATGGTTTCGTCATTCAGGCCGCGTCTGTGCAAATAAGCCAGCCCGTTTTCCCCGTAATGCGTTTTGACCAGACAGTTATGGAAAAAGTTACACGCCATCTCATTGATTGCAAACAGGCGTTCCCGTAAACGGTCCCTCTGTTTTTCTTCTTCCGTCTTCTCCGTTACGGGAAGCGGGATATGCGCCCGTTCGGCAAGACGCTGTACGGCTTCACTGAACGAAATATTTTCTTTCTTCATGATAAAGGTAAAAACATTGCCCGAAGCATGGCAGCCGAAACAATAGAAGAAACCTTTTTCGGCGGCGACACTGAAGGATGCGGTTTTCTCGCTGTGAAAGGGGCAGCAGGCCCAGAAATTACCGCCCCTCCGTTTTAAGGCGACATAGTCCGAAATAACCGAGACAATATCGTTTGCCTGCCGTACCTGTTCAATAAATTCTTCGGAAAATCTCATCGCCCGTGTCACCTGCAAATCTTAATTTACCATACTCTATATAATATTCTATACAAATATGCGAATTCCTGCTTTTTCATCAGAAAGACGGTGCAAATTCTGCAAGAGGCTTATCTGCAGGACGTATCACTTCCGTCCGGCTAACCTTGCCGAAGCCCTTTATCATCCTTTTCTTCCTATGGATTTATTGAAACCGATTTTGTATAATATAAGCTGCAATACGGAAAAACAGCCCTTTTCGGGAGAACGGACAATGCTTGAGTTTACAGTCGGACAGCTTCATACCCCTACGTCCGTCGCGGGCGTGCTGCGCCATTACGGTATTTCGGCCACACTGCGGCGGCGCATAAAAAATAACGGCATATGCCTGCGCAACGGTATCCGCACGGAACTGCGCGCCCTCGTTGAAAGCGGTGATACGATTACCGTAACCTTACCGGCAACGGAAGCGGTCAAGCCGGAAAACATTCCTTTACATATCCCGTATGAGGACGATTATCTTCTGGCAGTCAACAAACCGGCAGGTCTGCTCATGCACCAGACGGCTGGCGAACGCACGGGAACGTTGGCTAACGCGGTCATATATTATTACAAAGCAAATAAACTGCCCTTCTCCTATCATCCCATGCACCGCCTGGACAGAAACACGTCCGGTCTTTGTCTCATTGCCAAAGGCGCGCATATACAGCATCTTTTCGATAAAAAGAGACTTTTTTATGTCCGTTCGTATATGGCCTTGCTTGAAGGGAGCTTCCCCGCCCGGCAGGCATCGGTTCGCACCCCGATCGGCCGTGACCCTGCCAGTATTATCAAACGCCGTACCGATGCGGACGGCAAAAGTGCCGGTTCCGACTTCTTTCGGTTGGCGGCGGCACAGGAATACAGCCTGGTACAAATTACTCTGCACACGGGCCGGACGCATCAGATTCGCGTTCACAGCGCCTATTTAGGCCATCCCCTCGTAGGCGACGAGTTGTACGGCGGCAAACGGGAGCTTTTGCAACGTCAGGCGCTGCATGCCTGGCGATTGCGTTTTGTCCATCCCGTAACGGCTGAAATGATCACCGTAACTTCCCCTTTGCCTGCCGATATGCAGAGGCTTGTAGATAAAGCCGGTTGGAAGCTTTAATTACGTATATTGTTAGGAGGAATGACAATGCCTTTAGTAACCACTGCGGAAATGTTCAAAAAAGCGTATGCCGGTCGGTATGCCGTCGGCGCCTTCAACATCAATAACATGGAAATTGTACAGGCCGTAACGGAAGCGGCGGGAGAATTAAACTCTCCCGTTATCCTCCAGGCATCGGCCGGTGCGAGAAAATATGCCAAGCCGACATATTTAAAACATCTGGTGGAAGCCGCCCTGGAAGAATATCCGCACCTTCCCGTGGCCCTTCACTTAGATCACGGCGCAGATTTTGAAACGTGTAAAGATTGCATTGACGGCGGCTTTACCTCTGTCATGATCGACGGTTCTCAATACAGTTTTGATAAAAATGCGGAATTGGCAAAACGCGTAGCCGACTATGCTCATGAAAGAGGCGTCGTCGTCGAAGCGGAACTCGGCCAGCTCGCAGGCATTGAAGACGATGTAAAGGTGGATGCGCAACAGGCCTCGTATACTCGCCCCGAAGAAGTGGAAGAGTTTGTCACCCGTACGGGCGTGGACTCTTTGGCAATCGCCATCGGCACCAGCCACGGCGCCTATAAATTCAGACCGGAGCAGTGCACGAAAAATGAACAGGGCGTCTATGTTCCTCCCGAACTTCGTTTCGATATCCTTGAAGAAGTGTCCAAACGCCTGCCTGACTTTCCCATCGTCCTTCACGGCGCCTCCTCCGTCCTTCCTGAATATGTAAAAATCATTAACGAAAACGGCGGCAAACTCGATAAGGCCATCGGTATTCCGGAAGAGCAGCTTCGTCATGCGGCATCCCTGGCGGTGTGCAAAATTAATATTGATTCGGACCTCCGCCTTGCCCTTACGGCAGGCGTCCGCCAGCACTTGGCGCAGCATCCGGATCATTTTGACCCGCGCCAATATTTAAAAGACGGTCGCCAATACGTGAAAGACGCGGTCATACATAAAATCCGAAATGTTTTAGGTTCGGAAAACAAGGCGTAAATACTTGCGTTCCAGTCTTTTATATGATAAACTTATTTTCAGTGTTATTGTAAGCAGGGAGGTGAAACAGTTTGCCGCAAATTAAATCCAATATTAAATCCATGGAAAAAGACGCCGCTCGTCGCGCAGCCAATTCTCGCGTAAAGTCTTCCGTACATACGGCTATTCGACGCACGACGGAAGCTATCGCCGCCGGTGACGCCGACGCAGTAAAGAAAGCGTTTTCCAAAGCCAGCAGCGTTATTGACAGCGCCGCTCGAAAAGGCGTGCTTCACAAAAACACGGCTGCTCGTAAAAAATCCCGCCTGGCCGCTAAGGTCAACAGTGCCGGTAAATAATTCGAAATACCTGCAAGCCCCGTTTCCGCGGGGCTTGTTTTATATCTTTCCACGTTCGAGGGTTCCTATGCCAAGACCGCAATTACATCAATTCATCCATTTTGCGGAACTCTTCTTTCCGCTTTTACTGACCCAGTTTGCCCTCGTCGGCAGCAGCCTTTTCAGCAGTATTTTCAGCGGCAACGCCGGCACCATCGATTTGGCGGGCGTCGCCGTGGCCGCAAACATTTGGTATCCCGTATTCGCCGGCTCCTGCGGTATCGCCTTCGGCATTTCTCCGATCATCGCCCAGCTCAGGGGAGCCCATAAAGAAGAAGATATTCCCGTATACATTGCGCAGGGTATGTATGTCGCTTTTGCTTTAACGGCCGTTATTCTGCTCCTGGCCTTCCTGTTCCTTGAACCGCTCCTCGCGCTGCTTCACCTGGAACCTGCGGTTCAAGCTATTTCAAAACAATATTTGTTTGCCCTGGCCTTCGGCATTCTGCCGCTCTTTATACAGGCGACGCTGCGTTACGCCGTGGACGCGCACGGTATGACCTATCTTTCCATGGCTGTTCTTATGACAAACCTTATCTTATCGACAGCTTTATTCAGACTGTTCGTCTTCGGCGGCTTTTGTTTTCCCGCCCTCGGCGGCGCCGGCACGGGATATGCCATCACGACGGCCGCCTGGATTACATGCATCGTTTTTATCATTATCTTATATTTCAAAAAGCCGTTCCGGCAGTATCGCCTCTGGTCCCGTTTCCGCCCCTTCAGTTGGGTTCACTGCAGAGAACAGCTGCGTCTCGGCCTGCCGATCTTTGTCGCCGTATTCTGCGAGACAAGTCTTTTCAGTATAGTGGGGCTTTTAATGAGTGAATTCGGCACGCTCTACCTGGCCGCCAATCAGGCGGCTATCAGCTACTCGACACTCGTGTATACGGTTCCCTGGAGTATCAGCCTGGCCGCGACTATCGTCGTCGGTTATGAAGTAGGCGCCGGAAACAGAGAAGGGGCCCTGCAATACGATATTATCTGCGGACTTACGTCGCTTCTGACCGTATGCCTGACCGCCTTCACAACATCCACGCTCCTTGATCCTATAGCGGCCATGTTCACGCATGATGCGGAAACTTTTAAAACCATCCGCGTTTTTCTTATTTTCGCCCTCATTTTCTCCGTCTTTGACGCGCTCGGCACCCCTGTACAGGGTATGCTCCGCGGCTATAAGGATGTAAAGATCATTACGTATGTCGCCTTTAGCACGTATTGGCTGATCGCCATTCCCTCGGGTTGGATCTTAGCCCATTATACGGCGTTCGGACCGTACGGTTATTGGCTGAGCCTCGTAATAGGCCTGGCCGTCAACGCCGTCATCCTGAACGGCAGGCTTTGGCTCTATACCGGTCGCCGCCCTTTATAAGGAGGTACAATTGTGACTCATGAAGAAATGAAAAAATACGCGCAAGTGCTTTTACGCAAAGGCCTTAATATACAGGAAAAGCAAATTCTCGTCATACATGCCCCTGTCGAGGCGTCGGCCTTCGTTACCGAACTGGCCGGAGCCGCCTATGACGCAGGCGCTTCTCAGGTCGTCCTTAATTGGCGCAGCGACGATCTGACGCGTCTGCGCTATATAAAAGAAGGACTGCATAACTTTCAAACCCTGCCGGACTGGCGACGTGATTTCAGCCTTTACTATTATCGGCAGGGCGCCGCCTTTTTAAGTCTTGTCTCGGCGAATCCCCGCCTCCTGAACGGGGTTGACACAAATAAAATCGTCGCTTTTCAGAAAGCGTCCCATGAGGCGTTAAAAGAATATTCCGACGGTATGATGGCTTCTAAAGTTACATGGCTCGTAGCGGCCGTTCCCTCCCTTGTCTGGGCAAAACTCCTTTTTCCCGACGACACGGAGGCCGACGCTTTTCATAAACTTGAAACGGCAATTTTAAAATCGGCCCGCGCCGACGGACCTCATCCCCTCCATGACTGGGACATTCATTTGGAAAACCTGAAAAAACGACGCACCTGGCTTACGGCGCAGGCATTTACAGCGCTTCACTACACTAATCGCGCCGGCACGGATCTTACCGTAGGCCTGCCGAAAGGCCATATCTGGCAGGGCGGCACGGAAGAATCGGCCGCGGGTATCCCCTTTAACGCCAACATACCTACCGAAGAAGTATACTCGGCGCCGCAATACGACCGTGTCGACGGTGTTGTCTGCAGTACAAGACCCTTGATTTACCGGGGCAATCTCATAGACTCATTCCGGCTCACCTTTAAAAAGGGGAAAGTTATCCGCTCTCATGCCGAAAAAGGCGACGACCTCCTCACGGCTCTTCTTGATACGGACGAAGGCGCGCGCCGTCTCGGCGAGGTGGCGCTGATTCCCTGCGAATCGCCTGTCTCCTTATCAAATACCTTATATTATGAAACTCTTCTCGATGAAAACGCGTCCTGCCATCTTGCCCTCGGCAAAGCCTACCCTACATGTCTGGCAGGCGGTACGGCAATGGCCGATGCTGAATTAAAGGCCGCCGGGCTTAATGATTCCATTGTCCATGCGGATTTTATGATAGGTTCCGAAGATCTTGCCGTTACGGGGATAAAAGAAGACGGAACGAAAGTCCCCGTTTTTATTAACGGCAGCTGGGCCGACTGAATTACATACTCCGACAAATATAAAAGGACGCTTTGTTCCGGATAAACAAAGCGTCCTTTTACATGTCCGGTCATAGAAGGCGGAAAAGGCGGGCATTTATAAAATGTAATGGCTCAAATCCACATTGGAAACGACTTCTCCAAGTTTGGAGGAAACAAAATCCTTATCGATGAGAATATGCTTCATCTCACTGTAAGGCGCTTCGAAAGCCGTTTCTTCCAGGATTTTTTCTAAAATAGTATGCAGCCTGCGGGCGCCGATGTTTTCGGTTTCCGCATTGACTCTGTACGCATATTCTGCGATCATGTCGACGCCGTCCCCGGTAAATTCAAGCTCCACCTCATCGGCATGAAGAAGTGCCGTATATTGTTTCATGAGCGATTGATTCGGTTCTGTCAGAATCCGTTTGAAATCATCCACCGTAAGAGACTGCAGTTCCACGCGAATGGGAAAACGGCCCTGCAACTCGGGAATGAGGTCCGAAGGCTTGGAAACGTGAAAAGCGCCGGCCGCGATAAAGAGGATATGATCCGTCTTTACGGGACCGTATTTAGTATTCACGCTCGCGCCTTCGACAATAGGCAAAATATCCCGCTGTACTCCTTCGCGGGAGACATCGGGTCCGCTGCTCTTACCTTTTTCGGCGATCTTGTCAAATTCATCGATAAAAACGATGCCCGCTTCTTCCGTCGCCTGCACCGCCTTATCGACGATAACGTCCATATCCAGGAATTTACCCAGCTCTTCCTCTTTGAAAATCTCCCGTGCCTTAGCCACGGTCATTTTTTTCTTACGTTTTTTCTTGGGTATGAGATTACCGAGCATTTCCTGAAAATTATTAGTCAGTTCTTCCTGCGAATTCCCCGTGAGAATGCCTTGTACGGCCCGGCCTTCTTCTGCGACTTCCACCTCAATTTCCCGTTCGTCCCATTCTCCGGACGTTATTTTTTCAAGCATCCGCCGGCGCCGTTCCGAGCCGCCTTCGGCAGCGGGCTTAATTTCATCTTTCTGTTCGGTATCGCCGTCGCCGAACAGAAAATTCACCGGATCCGATACAGCCTCTTTAACCGCTTCCTTTTTAGGCCAGAATACCTGCAGAATACGTTTGTTGGCTTCCGCTGCCGCCGCTTCGCCGAAACGGCGGCTTTCTCTCTCCTGAACCATGCGGACGGCATTGCCGACAAGGTCACGGATCATTTGCTCCACGTCTCTGCCGACATAACCGACTTCCGTATATTTGGTCGCTTCGACTTTGATAAACGGAGCTCCTACGAGATTTGCCAGGCGTCTGGCAATTTCCGTCTTGCCTACGCCTGTAGGCCCGATAAGAAGGATATTTTTCGGAATAATTTCCTTCTGCATGTCGCCGTCCAGCTTTTTGCGGCGCCACCTGTTCCGTAACGCGACGGCTACGGATTTCTTGGCATCCTCCTGTCCGACTATATATTTATCAAGTTCCGCCACGATTTCACGGGGCGTCAAGTTTTCTTCCTGTATCATCAGTAAAAGACTGTCCTCTCTTAAATTTCTTCAACAATTACAGCATGATTGGTGTACACGCAAATGTCCGCCGCTATATGGAGCGCTCGCTCGGCTATTTCTTTAGCCGGCAAATCCGTATTCGTCCGTAAGGCTCTGGCGGCAGCCAAGGCATACATACCGCCCGAACCGATGGCGGAAATACCGTCATCGGGCTCAATTACTTCACCTGTGCCCGAAAGGAGCAAAATACGCTCTCCGTCAGCGACCAGCAAAAGAGCTTCCAGCTTGTGCAGGACCTTGTCGCTGCGCCAATCCTTGGCAAGCTCGACAGCGCTGCGGATAAGATTGCCGTTATGCTCATTCAGTTTTGCTTCAAAGCGGTCAAACAGGGAAAACGCATCCGCCACGGATCCGGCAAATCCGCTGATGATCTTGCCGTGGTAAAGACGGCGTACTTTCTGAGCCGTCCCCTTCATAATCACAGAATTTCCCATCGTTACCTGTCCGTCACCGGCAATAGCCGTCCTGCCGTCTTTCTGTACGGCAACGATAGTCGTTGCATGAAACGTCGTTTCCATTTATATCTTCTCCTTCATCAGGTCTGTTTCGGCAAGTGCCCGTTCGGCAAGCACAGTGTTTTTTTCACGTTTTTTCATCCTCTTTTTGATTTCCAACGGATCAATAATGCCGAAATTTATATTCATGGGTTGGAAATTATCCTTCGGTCCGGTCGAAATATAGCGGCTCAACGCACCTATCGCCGTCCTGCCGGAGAAGGTCAGGCACGGTTCATCATGCCACAGTTTAGCCGCATTTATGCCCGCCAGCAGCCCCATCGACGCCGATTCAAGATATCCTTCCACCCCCGTAAGCTGTCCGGCAAAGAAAATATTTTCCCGTTTTCTGTACTGTAATGTCGGCAGGAGCAGCTCGGGCGAATTGATATAGGAGTTACGGTGCATAACGCCGTAACGGACAAATTCGGCATGTTCCAGTCCGGGTATCATGGAAAAGACACGCTTTTGTTCGGGAAACTTTAAATGCGTCTGGAAGCCGACAATATTATACAGGGTCGCACTGCCGTTATCCTGCCTGAGCTGTACGACAGCATACGGCAGGATATCCGTGCCGGGAATTTCCAAACCGACCGGTTTCATAGGGCCGTACCGGAGCGTATCGATACCGCGGCCCGCCATGACTTCCACAGGCATGCAGCCTTCAAAAACGGCCGCTTCCCGCTCAAATTCATGAAGGGGCGCACATTCCGCCGTTGTCAGCGCACTCCAGAAGGCTTCATATTCTTCCCGCGTAAACGGGCAGTTTAAATAATCGGCTCCGCCTTTACCGTAACGGGCGGCGCGGTATACCTTGTTCAGGTCAAGTGAATCGACCGTCACGATCGGCGCGGCGGCATCGTAAAAACGAAAATAACTTTTTCCCGTCATCTTGCCGATGTATGCGGACATGGCATCACTTGTCAAAGGACCGGTAGCAACGACGCATATGCAGTCATCAGGAAGCGAGGTCATTTCTTCTGTTACGACAGTAACCCGCGGATGTGCCGTAATTTTTTCCGTTACATATTCACTGAATGGGACGCGATCGACGGCTAAGGCGCCGCCGGCCGGCACACGGTGCGCATCGGCGGCTGCCATGATGAGGGAACCGAGACGACGCATTTCTTCCTTTAAAAGACCGACCGCATTTTCCACATTGGCGGCACGGAAGGAATTGGAACAAACGAGCTCGGCAAACAGTCCCGTATGATGAGCGGGCGATCGTTTTTTCGGGCGCATTTCAGCGAGTGTCACGGGCACGCCCCTGACGGCCAATTGCCAGGCCGCTTCCACACCGGACAAGCCGGCACCGATAACAAGAACACTATTTTTCATTTACCGTTTCACCTTTTTTATGATTTTCACATTCCCCGTTGCTGCAGAAGAGCTTATCCTGTCCCGTTTTATAATGTTTGACAGTCATTATGCTGCCGCAGAGGGAGCATTTTTTATCCACCGGCTCATTCCAAAGCACAAAATCGCAGTCAGGATATCGGTTACAGCCGTAAAAAGGCCGGCCTCGCTTCGATTTGCGTTTAATGAGCCGTCCTTCCCCGCAGCGGGGGCAGGTTATGCCCGTATCCTCAACGATGCCCTTTGTATTACAGCATTCGGGAAAATTCGAGCAGGCAAGAAACTTGCCGAAACGGCCGAACTTATACACCATCGGCGAGCCGCAGAGCTCACATATTTCTCCCGACTCCTGACCGGAAACAGTGACTTTTTCCATGCTTTCTTCAGCATGGTCCAGCTCGGGCTTAAACACGGTATAAAACTCACGCAGTACATGCGTATACGTATCGCTTCCCTGTTCAATCCCGTCTAAAGCCTCTTCCATATGGGCCGTAAAGTCGACGTTAATGATACCGTCAAAATATTCCTTTAAAAGTTTAATCGTAACGATACCGAGCTCGGTCGGCACGAATTGTTTATCTTTCTTTTCCACATAGTTACGATTTTTAATCGTATCCATAATGGGGGCATATGTACTCGGACGGCCGATACCCTTTTCTTCGAGTGTCTTGATCAGGCTCGCTTCCGTATAGCGCGGCGGCGGCTGCGTAAAATGCTGTATTTTTTCCGCGCTGACATTATGAACGGCCGTCCCTTCCGCAATAGCCGGCAATACCCGGGCTTCTTTATCCTTCCGCGTTTCTTCATAAAGTTCCGTAAACCCTCTAAAAAGCACGGTATATCCGGACGCTTTCAATTCATATATACCGCTTTGTACGGTTACGGCCATGTGTTCCGTTTCGGCCGGAGCCATCTGGCTGGCAAGGAAGCGCTTCCAAATAAGCGTATATAAACGTAACTGGTCACGCGTCAAGAAAGAAGCCACCGTTTGAGGCGTCAAAGAAAGGGATGTCGGCCGGACGGCCTCATGCGCATCCTGACTGGCGCTTTTTGATTTATAAACATGCGCTTTAGACGGCACAAATTTTTCGCCGTATACGGCACCTATATACTCACGCGCGCCTTTAATCATATCATCATTGATACGCGTCGAATCTGTACGCATATAGGTAATCAGTCCGACATGCCCTCTGTCGCCGAGCTCAAGGCCTTCATATAATTGCTGCGCCAGCATCATCGTCTTCTTGGCGCCGAAATTAAGCTTACCGGCACTTTCCTGCTGCAGCGTCGATGTTGTAAAAGGAGGTTGGGGCATGCGTTTGCGTTTTCGCTTCTCCACCTTCGTAACACGATCCGCGTCTTGAGTTCGTCCCTTCTTTTCCCATGCCAATCCGTCGCATACGGCCCGGGCTTCTTCTTCAGTGGCCAGGCCGGCCTTTTTGCCGTTAATTTTCGTAAGCTCGGCTTCCAGCTCCGTGCCGTCATCCGTCCGGTAAACCCCCGATACGGTCCAATATTCTTCGGGCATGAAGGCGGCGATTTCTTCTTCCCGTTCACAAATAAGACGCACTGCAACGGACTGGACCCTGCCGGCGCTGAGACCTTTGCATACTTTTCTCCATAAAAGCGGACTCAACTGATAGCCGACAATACGGTCTAAAATACGGCGTGCCTGCTGTGCGTCAACGCGTTTCAAATCAATCGGTTCAGGCGCGCTTAACCCCGTTCTGACGGCATCTTTTGTAATTTCATGGAACATAATGCGACACGGTCCTTCCGGATCCATGTCCAAAATATGGGCTAAATGCCAGGAAATAGCTTCTCCTTCACGATCCGGGTCGGTAGCGAGATACACATTCCTGGAGCGGACATACTCACGGCGCAGCTCTTCAATAACCTTTTTCTTATCGTACATATCAATATAAGTCGGCGTAAAACCGCCCTCTACATCGACACCGAACTGATTCCGCGGCAAATCGCGGAGATGGCCGCGGCTGGCAAGGACCTTATATTCTTTGCCGAGAAACTTCTCAATTGTCTTAGCCTTGGCGGGCGATTCGACAATGACCAGATTCTTCGCGTTCTTCGGCAACGGTTCCAGCTTCTTTAACGGCTCCTTCACGGGCAGATTGACACTGCCCCTGATGATCAGTTTTTCACCGCCGTCTTTCTTATTACGGCGTTTCTTTTTCTTTGTATCATCAATGGTAATGGTTCGTTTAATCGGAAATTCAAGCATCTTTTTCATCCTAACTCAATATATAATCGTAAAGATATATTCAGTATTAAATAATACACTATTATATGTGCCCCTTCAAGGCGGGCAAAAGAATAATCAAAATACTTCCTTCTTCCTGCCGGTAATGCTATAATAATATAAGTTTTCCAAGGTACTTTAAAGGAGGAATTGACACATGATATCCAGATCTGTTAAATCGGCACTCTTATGTCTTTGCGTATCTTCAGCGTTTGTCTGCGCCGCACCGGCCTATGCGGCAGGCGCACAGGAAGCGGGCACCGTTTCCGTTTCCGGGTACGCAGAAGAACAGATAACGCCGGATACGGCGTATATTACCATCGGAATGACGACGGACGGAAAAACATCGGAAGAGGCGCGCATGAAAAACAATGCCGTCATGAACGAAGTGCAGCAGGCGGCTCTTGCCATGGGTATTGAAAAGAAAGATATGAAGACAAGGGGCTATAACGTATATCCTACATACGGTTCAAACCAGAAAATCACCGGGTATTCTGTAAGCAATAATCTGGAACTCAAGGTTTCGGATTTTGACCTGATCCCCCGCCTTATTGCCAGAGCAAGCCAAGTCGGCGCCAATGAAGTGCACGGAGTGCGTTTCACTAACGAACACGCCGATACGCTCCGCAGCAACCTCATCAAACAGGCGGTTTATAACGGCAGGCAAACGGCTCAGGCCGTAGCGGAAGCGACCGGCCACCGTTTGGGCGACGTTAAATCAATTACGGTAGCCGGTAATTCTCCCTCTTACGCGGGCATGCAGCTTATGAGCCTGCGCGCTGCCGCCAAAGACGAAGCGACTCCCGTTGAACCGGGCACAAATACACTCAGTGAATCCGTCGAAGTAGTTTACTACTTGCAGTAACACTATAAAAATACGGGCAGAGGCACTTGTCTCTGTCCGTATTTTTATGCCGCAACGCCCTGTAAGAGAAAAAGTGAGCGCCATATCTGAAGAGCTTTTTCGTCCATGTACCGGTTCTTTATTCTGCATGAGAAAAAACGGAAAAAACCTCCCTGTTCGCATGGCCGCTCTTCTCAAAAAAAAGCTTCCGCGCCAATTCCCGCTCCAGCCCCTCTTTCCTTTTTTTATCTCTGAAAAGAGCAAGCACGTCATCGTGAGCGCTGATCAGAATGTCTCCTTTAATATGGTGCACCTCCGTCATATGCCGCAATTGACGCACAATATTTATATATACGGACTCGGGTGAAGCCAGCGTTCCCGTACCGCCGCAGACGTTACAAGGCGAATACTGCGCTTGATACAATCCCTGCCGTGATTTTCGGCGCGTAATTTCCACCAAATTGAGCGCCGTCATACCGAATACATGTACGCGGGCCCTGTCGGCCGCCGTCTCGCGCTGCAGGATACGCAATATTTCTTCCCGTTTTTCAGAATCGTTCATATCAATAAAGTCGACGAGAACGATCCCCCCTATATCTCGCAGGCGCAGTTGTCTGGCAATTTCCGCGGCTGCTTCCTTATTGACATGAAACAGCGTATTTTCCAACGTACTGCTGCCGACATACTTGCCGCTGTTGACATCAATGACGGTAAGCGCCTCCGTATGGTCGAAAATCAAACTGCCGCCTGACGGCAAAGAGATCTGGCGTGCCGTCAGACAATGCAATTCGTCTTCTATGTGATAATAGTCGAAAAGCGGCTCTTCTCCGGCGTAGAGTGCCACCTTGCGTTTTGCCTCCTCAGCGCCGGCAAAGAACCCCGTTATACGTTCATACGCTTCTTTATTATCTACAATAACGGCCCCCACATCATCCGTAAAGTAATCCCGTATCATGCGCATCAGCAGATCCGCTTCTCTGTAAAGGATCTTCGGTTTTTTCGCCAGTTTATATCGCCTTTGTATGCTTTCCCAGGTACGCAGGAGATACTGTAAATCCGCAGTAAGCTCCGCCTCGGATACACCGGCCGCAACAGTACGGACGATCATTCCCATACCTTCGGGTTTGACGGAAGCGACGACGGCGCGCAGCCGATCCCGTTCCTCTTCATCCCGTACCTTTTTGGAAACGCCGATATAATCTACAGTCGGCATAAGCACGGCATAACGCCCGGCAATACTCACGTTGGCCGTGACCTTTGCACCCTTCATAGACTGTTCATCCTTAACGGCCTGCACGAGCACACTCTGCCCGACCGAAATATGCGTTTGCTGGACTTCTTCTTTTGTGGCGGCCCGAGGAAAAAGATCGCCTAAGTAAAGAAAGGCGTTCTTTTTCCGGCCTATATCGATAAAAGCGGCCTGCATGGCGGGCAGTATGTTTTGTACAACGCCCTTATATATATGATTGACAATATGCGTTTCGTCATCCCGTTCCACGGCATAATCGCAGAGACGGCCGTCATCGATAACGGCCGCGCGCGTTTCTTCGGGTATAACGTTGGCAACTAACATTTTCATAATAAAATACCGCCTGACTGCCGGCCCGTTATTCAAAAAGTGACGTATTCACTCCGTCCTGACGATGCCATAAGGCAATGCGCCTGGCCAGCATTAATTCTTTATTTATGGGGAAAGCAAACGTATCGGCCAATATTTCCCAGATCTGAGCGGGTTTAACGGCTCCCTCTTCAGTCTGATAAATACCTGCCGTCAGTTCCAAATTTTCTCCGTCTGTTCTTCCCGTGACAGGCGCGATAACATGTTCTTTCACGTCGATCCGCCGGGTCTTTCGCGTCTTGGGTGAATACTTTTCATACTGAACCGTATCCGCATCATTAAATGACCGTAATAACCGTGCCAGGTCTTTTTCCGTAATCTTCCCCGTCACGGGGCCGCGTAAGGTATAAACGGCATAATTGGCCGCCGCCATGAGCTTCGGCGCTTTTTGATCGATATATTTTCCGCAAAGGACGGCAAAGCCGAGAGGAGACTTCTCATTCATCCTCGCCATCACGTCATCGACGGGAATTTCTTTTGCCAATTCCAGATCCATAAATTCTTCATCAGCCGCCACACCGACGCCCAATGCCGAGGCAAAGGACAGTTTCATGTGCGGATTAAAGCCTTCGGAATACAGCACGGGAAGATCCGCTCTGATAACGATCAGGCGGACGGCCCTGGCAAAATCGAGATGGGACAGGAATTGCAGGGCATTGTCTTTTTTAATAGCTAAACGTAGTCTTGCCACTGCCGTCACCCTCTTTCCAGTCGATAACATGGACTCCCAGATTAGGACACACGCCGCAGCCGGTACACCGTCCGTGCCGGCAGTCACGGGTCAACTGTTCGTCACGGGCCTGTTGCCACTCCTTTAAAAGATAATTTTTCGCTACGCCGGGACTCATATGATCCCAAGGAAAGGCTTCGTTTTCCCGGCGCTTGCGGGACGCGAAGTAATCAACGGAAAGTCCCGTCTCGGCAAAGGCGGCGTTCCATATATCATAATCGAACATCTCCGTCCAGCCGTCAAATTTACTGCCCTTTTCCCACGCCCGGTACAGGACTTTTCCCAGTCTTCTGTCACCGCGGGCAAAAGCGGCCTCCATACGCCCGGTACGGGCATCATGGTAATGGTAGGAAATATGTTTGTCCCGTATGAGCGTCTTAATAAAACGCTGTTTTCGTTCGATTTCTTCTATGGAACATTGCGGCGCCCATTGAAACGCCGAATGGGCTTTCGGTACAAAACTGGATACGGAAACGGTAACTTTCCCGTTATTCTTACCCGTTACCCGGCGGTAAAGGTTAAGGACTTTATAAGCCAAATCGGCAATTCCCGCCAAATCTTCATCCGTCTCCGTAGGCAACCCCATCATAAAGTAAAGCTTCACCGTTGACCAGCCGTTTTGAAACGCGTTTTCACAGGCAGCCAGCAGATCCGCTTCCGTTACGCCCTTATTGATGACATCGCGCAGGCGCTGTGTTCCCGCCTCCGGTGCAAAGGTAAGCCCGCTTTTACGGACCTGCTGCACCTTTTTTGCAATATCTACAGAAAAACTGTCGACACGCAGCGAAGGCAGACTTACGCTGACCTTCCGGCCCTTAAAGGCTTCGAGCAGGAGGTCGACGAGTTCCGGCAAACGGGAATAATCAGCCGAGCTGAGGCTCATAAGGGAGATTTCATCATACCCGGAATTGGCGATAATTTCTTTGGCGAGCTCAACTAATCTTTCCGGCGTTTTTTCGCGAACCGGCCGGTAGAGAATCCCGGCCTGACAGAAGCGACAGCCCCTGCTGCAGCCGCGGAACAGTTCCAAGACGGCGCGGTTATGAACGATATCGATATTCGGCACAATCGGTTTCGTCGGGAAAAATACCGTTTCTTCGTCTGCGACGACACACTTGCGGATAACCGGTTCAGCTTCGGCTTCAGTAGGCACCAGTCTGAGAAAATCACCGTTTTCATCGTATTCATCCCGATAAAACGAGGGTACATAGTTCCCCTCCTGTCCTGCCAGTACCTTGAGGAGCCCCTTCTTTCCGCCCGGCTTCCCCGCCTCTTTCCAGGCGATGACAGTATCCGCCAGTAATTGGACCGATTCTTCCGATTCACCGAGACAGAAGAGATCAAAATAGCCGGCTAACGGTTCGGGATTATAAGCGCAGGGTCCTCCGCCGACGACGAGGGGGTATTCTTCTCCGCGTTCGGCGGCCCATAAGGGAATGCCTGCCAGATCAAGCATATTCAGGATATTGGTAAAACTCATTTCGTACTGGAGCGTAAACCCGACCATGTCAAAATCTCTGACGGCCGTCTTCGTTTCCAGGGTATACAGGGGATATCCCTTTTCCCGCATTATTGCTTCCATATCGGGCCACGGCGCATACACCCGTTCCGCCGCCACATCGTCCCGTTCGTTGAGCAGCGCATAAAGAATACGCAGGCCCAAATGACTCATGGCGACTTCATAAACATCGGGAAAGGCGTACGCTACAGTAAATTTAACATCTGCATGATTTTTTACGACACTGTTCCATTCACCGCCTACGTAGCGCGCAGGCTTAGTTACTTTGCTGAGTAAAATAGGATCTACATGAACTGTCTGAGACACGGCGTCCCTCCCGGATCAAAGAAAAATAGTGGACTGCTGGCGCATGTGGACGCTCAATACGAGAGCCAGAGACATCATATTTGTCGTCAAAGCGCTGACACCGTAGCTCATAAAAGGCAAAGGGATGCCCGTAACGGGCATAATACCGCAGGTCATGCCGACATTGACGAGAATTTCGAACGTCCACATGGACACAATGCCCGTCACCAGGAGCATACCGAACGTATCTCTGCATTCTTTAGCGGTCAAAAGAGCTCTGTAAACGAGAATAAAATAAAGGAAAAGAATAAAGAGACAACCCAAAAAACCGAGTTCTTCCCCGATAACGGAAAAAATGAAGTCCGTATGGTTTTCAGGTAAAAAATTCAGCTGGCTTTGCGTACCGTGAAAAAGGCCTTTGCCGAAAAGCATGCCCGAACCGATGGCGATTTTCGATTGGATAATATGATACCCCGCGCCGAACGGATCCGCATTCGGATTCAAAAAGACGAGAATGCGCGACTTCTGATAATCCTTCATAAAATGCCAGCCCAGAGGCGCTAAAACGATGCCCGCCACAGCAATGTTCCGCAACATCGACATTTTAACGTGAGAAACGACGAGCATCCCCAGCGCGATAGCCAGGAAAACGAGACTCGTCCCCAAGTCGGGCTGTTTCAGGACGAGTAAAAAGGGAATGCCGATATATAATCCGACAGGCACGATGTCCCGCCAGGTATTGATCTTGCCTATACGTTCCGATAAAAGCGCCGCCATACAGACGATCATTATAAGCTTGGAAAATTCCGACGGCTGCAACGTAAGCGGGCCGAGTCGGATCCAGCGCTGGGCCCCCAGGGCGGAGGTTCCCAGGAACATGACGGCAGCGAGCATAAGCAGATTAAACAGGTACAGAGGCTTTGCCAACCGTTTTAACCGCGTATAGTCGTAATTGCCGAGAAAAACGACAAGGAGCAGATTAACGACAAAAGCCGCACCTTGTTTAGCCACAAAATCGTAGTTTATGGCGCCTTTATTGATATGCGTAGCGCTGCCGATAATACATAAACTGACGCCGACAATTAGGGACGCTACGACAAGAATAACCTTGTCCGCATGTTTCCATTCTCTTTTAAATAACACAGTTACACTCCCTCAGCGTCGCTGCTGACGCCATGCTTTTGACTGATACATGCGCGTTTTCACGGACAGCCGCTTCTTCTCTTCCCTTGTCTGCACATGCTGCAACACTTCTTCGGCGGCGGCCGCAATCTTTTCGATATTGGCCGTTACCGCCGCCACGGCGGCTTCTTCAGCCGGTATTTCACTGACGGACGGCAGATGCGTTCCCGTCCTGCCGGGATCCGTTGCGGAACCGTCCCGCTCTGCACGGCCGGGAGTGCCGTCACCTGCCGGTAAAAAGGCTTCCCACTCTTCCCGAACGGGTTCCTCACCCGTTTCCAGATAGTTTACGGTGGCTTTCAGGGCCGCATAAAAAGGCGTCGTATCCGGCAGATCCGCAACCATGCCTTCCTGTGCGGCGGCATGAATGTCGTCGTCATGAGGTAAGACCCCGGCAATCGTTTCAGGCATGAGAACTTCCGTCATCGGGCCTACATCGAGATAACCCGGCTTATCCTTATAAAAATTATTAAAGATAACATCATAAGCAAAATTTTTATGTTTGTTGCAGAACTGCATCACTCTGCCCGTATCGCGCAGGGAAGTCCAGGTCGGTTCCACGACAAGAAGGATCCGGTCCGCTATGGCCGTAACATATTTAAACGCTCTTTCCCGTCCCGGCGGGCAATCAATCAAGGTATAATCGTAATTCCTGGACAGTTTCTCCACAACGTATTGGAATGTTTGCGGCTCCGTCTTTTCCCAGGTCTTTTTCTGGCTGGCCGGCAGAAAATCAATATTCCCCTGCAGGGGAATAATTGCTTCCGCCGCTTTGCACCGTTTTTTCATAAGGTCGAACACATCAAAGAAAACATCGTCCTGCGTACCGAAAAGGAGATCCAGGTTACGCAGCCCCATATCCGCATCTACGGCAAGCACGGAATATCCTTTACGGGCCAAGGCGACAGCCAGCGTTGCCGTTATCAGGGTTTTTCCCACGCCGCCCTTTCCGGAGGCGACAGCTATTATTTTGGACATATACGCGGCTCCTTTCTCTACCGTTCCGAATTTTCCCCGTCCCGTTCTTCCGCCCTGCCGCCGGTACCGGCTTTATCACCGGCGGCTGCCGCCGTATCCGCGGCATATGCGCCGACATGGAAAAATTCTTCCAACATCGTTTTAACAATAGGTCCGGCCGAAGCCGCACCGAAACCGCCCTGTTCCGTAAGAACGGCAATGACAATACGCGGATGATCATACGGCGCATAGGCTACAAACCAACCGTGATCCTGACCGCCGAAATTTTCGGCAGTCCCCGTCTTACCGGCCACCTGAACGGGAAATCCCTGGAAGAGCGATCCGGCCGTACCCGACTCTTCCGCCACGTTGCGCATGCCCTCCCGAATCAGGTCAAGTGTCGATTTCGATACTTCCAATGTGCCGATTTGTTCCGGCGCGAAAATCTTATACGGCGTACCGTCCAGATTATCGATACGACTGACGATAAACGGTTTGTACTGAATGCCGCCGTTGGCGACTTCACTGACGATCATAGCCGCCTGCAAAGGCGTGACAAGCTGAAAACCCTGACCGATGGCCGAGTTGAAGGTATCACCCAAATACCAGTCCTGGTGGTAATTTTTTTCTTTGTACGCCTCACTCGCCACAAGGCCGTCAGATTCCCCGTGCATTGCAATGCCCGTCTTCCGGCCCATACCGAACATTTTGGCATATTCTTCCAGTTTATCAATGCCGACACGGCGGCCGAGCTCATAAAAATATACATTATCCGATTTGGCCAGGGCTTCCGTAAAATTAATCCAGCCGAGCGCTTCTCCCCCTGCATTGCGCATATCCACCAGCCAGTGCCGGCCGCTGTCGTAAATCATCTCATCGGGAGTAATCTTTTTTAATTCCAGCGCGGCGGCGCCGGTTATAAGCTTAAAAGTCGAGCCCGGAGGATATTCGCCGGCAATAGCCCTGTTTTCCATAGGATGATTGGGATTGTCGTTGATCTGCCGCCACTCCGCCTCCGTAATGCCCCGGGTAAACCAGTTCGGATTATAAGCCGGACGGCTGGCCATGGCGAGAACAGCGCCTGTATTCGGGTCTATGGCAACGGCGGCGATACCGTTCACCCCGATGCCGTTGGCTACCTGCCTGTCCATCGCCTGTTCAAGGGCCTGCTGCAAATTTACGTCAAGGGTCAGGTGGATATTGTGACCGGGAACGGGATTCTTTCGTTCCAATTCTTTGACGGGACTGCCCGACGCATCGACCTCCACCTGGCGGCTGCCGTCTTTGCCGCGCAGGAGATTATCATAATATGCTTCCAGCCCGGCGCGGCCGATCTGCGTAATAACGGAAACGCCGTCCTCATCTTTCAAGCGCTCCATATCTTCTTCATCGATCTGCCCGACATAACCGAACACCTGAGCGGCCATCATATTGTAGGGATAATAACGAATCGGCTGCACATCCACGGATATACCGGGCAATTCGTTCCGCTCTTCTTCCACCCTGGTAACGATATCCTGCGTCAAATCCTGCGCCAGCACGGTGGGAATATAAGAATTCTTTACTTTTGCGACTTTTTCCCGTAATTTTTCTTTCGGCAGATTCAACAGCCGCGATAATGTATTTAACTCTTCCTCAGTCATACTGCCCTGCGACGGCATATACGTAACCGTAAAGGAAGGTCGGGAACCGACGAGTATCTGGCCGTTCCGATCGTACATGACACCGCGCATGGCTGCCAGGGGTATGGCGCGTAAGCGGTTTCCCTCCGCCAGCGAATTATAATAATCGCCCTGAAAAAGCTGCAGCCAGACGAGTCGCGCGACAAGGGCCGCGAAAACGACCAGTATTACCCAGTACACATAGCGAAAAGGGCCGTCATTATTCTTTTTCTTCAATAATGCTTCGAGCATGTAAACCTGCCCTTTCTATCCGTAATAACCCGTAAAGCCCAGATACGTTTCTTCATTTCGCATTTTACGTACCGCTTTATCCGCCGGCAGCGCCAAAATGCCGTGATAAAGCAATAAGGGGATACTGTACTGAGCAAGGTACGCAGGCAGGCTGATAAATTGTCCCGACAGGGCCAGCACGGCATAAGTCAGGATAAGATTCAACTCGGTCGCGACCAAAAGCAGGAGTATCACCAAAAGGCGCTGTCCGTCCTCAACCACGCGGCCTACATAAGAGGCGGCAAAAGCCAGAACCAGATAAGGCACTATATGAATGCCGAAAAAATTGCCGATGACGACATCCTGCACAAAGCCGCCGATGAGAGCCGCCCCGATACCGATTCGTTGTCCGAACCGCAAGGCGACGAGGACGACGACTATAAAAATGAGATTAGGCTGTTCGACGCCGTTAAAAATCCGCGGTAGAACGACGCTTTGCAGAAGGAAAACGATTACCGCCGTAATAAATGTATAAACTCTTCTCATAGCGCCGCCGCCCCTTTTACGCCTTCCACCTTATCTCGTTGGGTTTGCGGCACAAGCTTGGGCGCCACATCCGGTTTATCATACGAATTACTTGACGACGTCCCCGTGATAACGAAAACTTCTTCCAGTTTAGAGAAATCGACACCCGGTTCGATAACCGCGTATTTAACAAAATCGGAATCATCCATATGAATGGAAACGATCTTGCCGATATACAGCCCTTTCGGATAAATAGAACCGAAACCGGATGTAATCAGAGTATCTCCTTCAAGGATGTCCGCCTCCTTAGCCACATTGACAAATTGCGGCTCCAGCGGCATATTGCCGTTTCCGCGCACAACGGAAGCCACCCGCGATTCGGGCCGCTGCACAACGGCCCCGACGCTTGTACGCGGATCGGTCATGAGCTGTACGCGGGCCGAATCGGAAAAAGCGTCGCTGATAAAACCGACCACGCCGTCAGGCGTAATAACGGCCATATTCTCTTTAATTCCCTGATTGGAACCGGCCCCGATAACCATCGTATTGGTCCAGGTCCCGTAATCCCGGGAAATGACGGCAGCCGCTACGAGCTGCAGTTCTTTATGAGCCGCACGAAAGTCGAGGAGCCTGCGGAGGCGTTCGTTTTCCGCGGCCAACTCATCATAATCAACCGTTTTTTTGCGTAAGTCGGCATTATCGTTTTCCAGCTTTTCCCATTCAACGCGGTTCTTCAGACTGATATCGATTATACGCTTAACCGCGGAAATACGATCGGCTACCCAGGAAAGCCCTTCTTCCAAAGGTGTAACGACGGTCTGCAGCGGTCCCGTCACATAAGGAATGGAATTATGCTGCCGCCAGGCCCAGCCGACTATGCCTATGATAATGAATAAAATGAAAGCGACTATCATGCTTTTCTTGCTGAAGGAAAACAATGTCAAAATCTCCTTTTATAAATGGTCTGTACGCCTTGTACAAGTGAGTGTAAGGTTTCTCTGTGCCTCAACGCCATCCCCGCGCCTTTAGCCACCGCCGTTTCCGGTTCCGCCGCCACCGTGACGGGCACGCCCGTTTCCTGTGAAATAAGCTGGTCCATCCCCTTTAGCAAGGAACCGCCGCCCGTAAGCACAATACCGTGCTCCATAATATCGGCGGCAAGTTCAGGCGGAGTTTCACGCAAGGCCTGCCGTATGAGTTCTAAAATTTTCAGGAGCGGTCGCCCCATTACTTCGTAGATTTCACTGGATTTGAGTGAAACTTCTTTTTCCAAGCCGTCATCGAGGCTGCGGCCCCTAAAATAATAATTCCGATCTTCAAGCGGCAGGACGGCCGATCCGTTATACACTTTCATTTCCTCCACGGTTGCGTCGTCCGTGACGATTGCATAGGTTCCGCGCAGATACTCTTTTAACGCCGCATCCAGCTTCTGTCCGCCGCTGCGGAGCGACTCGGATACGACAATGCCGCCCAGGGAAAGAACCGCGATATTCGTGGTACCGCCGCCGATATCGACGATCATGTTGCCGAGCGGATCGAATACGGGAAGACCCGAACCGATGGCGGCAGCCGCACCCGTTTCGATAAGGTAAGCCTCTTTCGCGCCGGAACGAAACAGCGCTTCCAATACGGCGCGCTTTTCGACATCCGACGCAACGGCCGGCACACCGAGCATAACACGCATACGCCGTACAGTACGAACGGTCTTGCTGAGAATATAATTAAGCAGGGTGCAGGTAACGGAGTAGTCCGCAATGACGCCGTCCACCAGGGGTCTGTGAATTTTTACCACCTCCGGCGACCGGGCCAGTAAGGTCTCCGCATTGCGTCCTATGGCCACAACCTTTTGATTGCGTTCATCCGTAGCGACGAGAGAAGGCTCGGAAAGGATTACCCCTCTGCCCTCCACGTATACCTGAGTCGTAGACGTGCCTAAATCTATCCCTATATTTTTTGTCAGCGGTGAAAAAATCGAAGCCATTCTGCAATCCTTTCCGAGTCATACTACAGTCGTTATTTATTTTACCACAAAGAGCCCTTACCGTGAATACGCCGGAGCCGTCAGATTTGCGATTTTTACCGCAGTTTTACGCAAAAATACGGCCTTGCCGAAAAGGCAAAACCGTATCTGAACCAACCTGTAATAACCGCATTTATTTACTGTCTTTTGTCACTTTAAAAGCGGCGGCGTACATGACCGGCAGGACGAGAAGCGTCAGTACCGTAGCTATAAGCAGCCCTGAAGCGATGGCCACGGCCATAGGGCCCCAAAAAGCGCTGGGCATAAGAGGTATCATACCCAGGATGGCTGCCGCGGCGGTCAGCATTATCGGCCTGAAACGCATGACCGCCGAATCGACAATCGCATCCCAGGGCGTTTCTCCCGCCGCCATATGTTTTTCTATCTGATCGATGAGTATAACGGAGTTACGGATGATCATGCCGCTTAATGCAAGAATGCCCAGGTAAGCGACGAAGCCCAGCGCTTTACCGAAAATGAACATGCCGAAAGCGACGCCGATAATACCCATAGGCGCGGTAACCAGCGTAAGCGCCATGAGGGAAATACTGCGCAGCTGGAACATGAGCAGGGTCATGATAATAAAAATCATGACAGGAACGGGCACAATAAGATATTTCAGTGATTTTTCACTGTTTTCCAGGTCACCGCCTTTTTCAAGCGTATATCCGAAAGGCATTTTATCACGCACGGCCCCGGCGGCATCATAGGCTTTCTGTGTCGCATTATCGGCCGTACCGCTGACAATGTTCCCTTCTACGGTGACGGTCGGTTTTAAATTGCGCCGCCAGATTTTCCCTTCCTCGGCCCCGTACGATATGATCCCTATCTGTTCGAGCGGCACCGGGCCGTGCGGCGTATAAATGACAATATTCTTGATCTGTGAAATGTCGGTGCGGTTGTTTTCACTAAGGCGCAGCTGAATCCCGATAGTTTTATCGCCGGCATAGTATTCGGCGACAGTCGCACCGCTGAGCTCCGTATAAAGCGTCTTGGAAACATCGCCGCCGGAGATGCCGAGATACCGCAGCTTGTTTTGGTCCAGATCCACCTTCAATACCTTGGATTTCTGGGCCCAATCGAGATGAATATTACGTAAATTTTTATCTTCCGAAAGTACGGCGGCTATTTCCTGTGAATAGGTTTTGACCTTATTAATATCAAACCCGGAAACGCGCAGCATGACAGGATAATCCGAAGGCGGCCCCATTTGAATGTACCTGATATTCGGACGTACGTCCGGTTCGTGCTCGGCAAGTTCCCGCCTGATCAGCGAAACAAGTTCTTCACGGGTCCCCGTGTCTTTGGCGACGACGACGAACTGCGCATAATTACTTCCCGGCAGAACCGGGTCCGTCGTCAGGACAAAACGCGGCGCTCCTTCACCGACATAGTAGGAATAATCTTTCAAAAGGTCTTTCCGACTGTCCAGAAACTGTGAGAATTTCGTCGCCTCTTTTTGCGAAGCGGCAAGGGACGAGCCTTCGGGCAGCGTCATTTCGACAATAATTTCCGGCCGCAGTGACGGCGGGAAAAATTCCTGCGGCACCAGTTGCAATACGCCCGCAGAAAGGAGGAACAGCCCGGCAGTGCCTGCCAGCACCGTCTTTTTATGAGTCAGGAACGCATACAGAACACGTCTGAACAGCCGGTAAAAGCGATTATCATACAGATCTCTTTCCGGCCCGTTTTCTTTTACCTTAATGAGATAATAGCCGAAAAGGGGCGCCACCATAACCGAAACGATCCAGGAAAGGAGAAGAGAAGCCGTAATTACGGGAAAGAGGGCCTTACAAAATTCCGCGGCGGCTCCTTTCGAAAAGGCGACGGGAATAAAGCCGGCGCAGGTAACCAGGGTGCCCGTAAGCATCGGTTTCGCCGTTTCTCTGAAAGCGGCGCAGGCCGCCTCTGTCCGCGATTTGCCCCGCTCCAGCTGGACGCTCATCATTTCCACGGCAATAATGGCGTCGTCCACAAGAAGGCCCAAAGAAATGATAAGCGCGCCGAGAGATACTTTGTGCAAATCAATTCCGCCTATCTCCATGATGCAGAATACGCCCGTCAGAACGAGGGGGATGCAAAAAGCGACGACCATGCCCGTGCGAATGCCCAAACTGAGAAAACTGACCACGAGGACGATAATAATGGCTTCCCGCAATGTACCGACAAAATCACTGATAGATTCGTCGACGACCTTAGGCTGGTCCGATACCTGATGTATTTCCATACCTGCGGGCATATCGCCCTGCACGGATTTTACAATCTTTTCCAGATTTTTACCGAGCTTCAATATGTTGCCGCCGTCTTTCATGGAAGCGGCGACGCCCACTGCAGGCTGACCGTTATAATACATTTTCGGATCGGACGGTTCCGTATACGTGCGTTCGATCTTTGCAATGTCACCCAGACGGAAAACGGCGTTGTCCCCTTTTACGGGAAGATTTTTAATCGCTTCCACATCTTCAAATGTACCGCTTACACGCAAATAGACGTTGTCCGTCTGTGTATTGACCATACCCGTGGGAGTAACGGCATTCTGCCCCTTCACCGCTTCGGCAATGGCCGTCGGCGCAATGCCGAGAGACGCGAGTTTTGCATTTTCTATTTCAACGTATACTTTTTCAGACTGTTCACCCAGGATTTCCGCTTTACCCACATCAGGCACGCCGAGGATTTCCCGCCGCAGGAGTTCCGCTTTTTGCCGCAGTTCTTCATAAGAATACCCGTCGCCCGTCACGGCGTAAACGGAACCGTACACGTCATCAAAATGGTCGTCATAATATGGACCGTACACGCCCTCCGGCAAAGTGCGCTTCGTGTCTTCCGCAAGATTGCGTACTTCCTGCCACACGGAACGCACGCCGGACGATTCTATATCATCGTCAAGATTGACAAAGATAACCGCCTGTCCCGGTTTGGAATAGCTTTTAATATAATCCAGATGCGGCGTATCCTGAAGCTTTTTCTCAATTTTATCCGTAACCTGTTCTTCCATCTGCCCGGCCGTAGCCCCGGGCCAGGCAACGGTTACGACCATCTGCCGCACCGTATAGGACGGATCTTCCATCCTCCCCAATTTCATATACGAAAAGGCGCCCGCCAGGGCGATGACAATGATAAAATACCATACGAGAGCCTTATTGCACAGGGATATCTCCGTAAGATTACGCATTACTCATCACCCTCCGTGCGGACGGTCTGTCCCTGTGATAAAACATGGACGCCCGCCGTAACGACTGTATCACCCTTCTGCAGTCCCCTGACGAGAACGCGGTCCTCATCAAAAGCTTCAACCGTCACCGTCTGTAAAAACAGCTTCCTGTCTTTTCCCACTACCCAGACCTGCGGTACATCGCCGGTCTGATAAATGGCGGATAGCGGCAGAAGGCAGGTCGTACCGTCGCCTATTTCATTGACTTCTTTTACAGTGGCCGTCATGCCGAGCTGCAGCCCCTGAGGCGGTTGCAGCAAAGACGCCGTTACTTTATACGTACGCGTGGCCGCATCCGCCAAAGGCGCAATTTCCCGTACTTTTGCGGTAACGGATACGCCCTTTAATGCCCAAAACGATACGGCTACATCTTTACCGACCTCAAAATCTTTTATTCTGTTTTCGGGTACGTTGAATTCGACTTCCAGCGCATCGCCCTTGACCAGGGTCAAAACGGTCTGACCCGGAGACACCACCTGACCGGGTTCACCGCTTACAGCGGCAATGACGCCGTCGGCATCGGCCGTAAGCTGTGTATAAGCCAGTTGATTTTCCTGCGCCGCCGCCGCGGCAGACGCCTGGTTATACTGTGCCACCGCCTGAGCATAAGCGTTCCGATATTGATCCAGTACGGCCGCGCTTACCGCATCCTGCGCATACAACGCCTGATACCGGGCCAGATTCGTTTCCGCCAATGAAAGTTGAGATGCGGCAGCCGTTACAGCGGCCTGCGCCTTAGTCACGCCCTGCTCAACATCCTGCGGGTTAACGGTCATGAGTACGTCACCGGCATGAACGATACTGCCCAGCTGAACGTTCCTGGCCGTAATACGCCCGCCGACCTGGAAAGCCAACTTGCTTTCGTAACGGCCCTTTACGGTCCCTGTATATTCGAATGCAGCCGCTCCGGTTTGCGCGCCTACCGTTTCCGTCTTTACGAGCTGAGCCTTTTCCGGTTCGGCCGTTTTGCCGCAGCCGGCCACTAAAACACCTGTCATTACCGCTATTGCCAGCGCAACCGCTTTTTGTGAGAATCTCATACTGTCCTCCCGCCGTCTTTCGGAAATGAAATCAGGAAAATATTCCGTTTCCCTGTAAGCCGTAAATCCGTACGGCATTATTATAAAAGACATCATCCCATTTATCACGAGGGATGACGGCCTTTACAAAATTAATGTAATCGTCAAGATTGGCCAACGGCCAATCCGTCCCGAACAGGATCCGGCTGTAGTCCCCCATATACGAAAATAAATCGTACAGTCTGCGGATGTAACCGTATTTTTCATAGAAAAAACGTTCCGTATCGGAGATTTTCCCTTCCAAAAGCCCCGACAAATCGGTGCTGACATTATGATTTTTTTCCAGGACAGCGACGGCCTCATCTAAAAAAGGATTGCCCATATGGCACATAACGAAGCGAACATTTCTGAAATTTACGGCCGCTTCGTCAAGCGTGAAAGGATGACTGTATTTCAAAAGTCCCGTTTCCGTTGCCGTAAGCCCCGTATGAACGGCGACGGGCTTGTCGTATTTTTCCGCCAATTCATAAAAGGGCGCCAGTCTGTCATCGTATACATAAAAACGGTTATATCCCGGATAAAGCTTAATTCCGACACATCGGGGCCGCTTCAGATTGGCTTCCACCAATTCGGCCTGTTCCCGCAGGGATCGTTTGTCGTCATCAAAATGATCCAGGCCGATGCAGTAACTTATAAACTCGGGATAACGGTGTTCTTCCGGATAAAGGGAGCGGTTGCTCATGACGATACCGTGGACGATGCCCGCACTTTTATAGGATTGACGCAGGTTTTCTTCAGTATTTTCATGTCCCGCCATACGCGCGAGTTTGTCAAAATCGGAAAAATCGGCGAAATGAAAATGCGCATCTATGATTTTCATTGGTTCTCCCCTTCTCTTTTCACCCGGTTTAAAAATTAAACCGGACATTTGCTTCCTGCAACCTCTTTATCATACACGCTTAACGACGGTTAAACAAGCAGGAGCATGACATATCCCTTCCCTCGCCGGAAAAATGCCGGTCCGTAAAACCGCCGTTATCTGCCGTGCCGGTTCACGGAAAAAATACGGACTGTACGAAAAGGACGGCTAAACGGATACCGTAAAACAGAATAACCAGGCCGCAGGCGATATTGAGCAGACGCAGCAGCCGCGGCGTAATGAAATTGCCGAAAAAACGCACGGCTGCGGTTATGCCGAAAAACCAAAAGACCGAGGCGGAGAGGACGCCGCCCATAAACGCAAGACCCGCGTCACCGGGAAAAGACGCACGAAAGGCGCCAAGCAGCATAGTCCCGTCAATAAGCGCCTGCGGATTCACCCACGTAACTAAAAAAGCCGTAACCACGGTCTTTTTACCGGATGAAAAACGGCTGTCGGCGGCAGGAATATCACGGGCCCGCAATAAAGAAACGGCAATAAAAATGATAAAACAGCTGCCTGCACCCAAAATGATATGCCCGGCCTGCGGATAAAGATATAATACATTGCCGACGCCGAAAAAACAGGCCGACGATAAAAGGATATCAAAGAAGGTGACACTGACCGCCGCCGTCAAGGCGCGGCGCAAATCGGCGGTCAGTGCGCGGTTAATAATAAATATATTCTGCATCCCTATAGGGGCCACATAGGCGAACCCGAGCAGAATGCCCTGTATATATATTTGTCCCAAGGCCGATACTCCTCATTTTCTTCAACTACTCTTCCGTCAGAAGACGGCGGCTGAAATAATAATAGCAGGCCGTCGTAAAAACGCAAGCGACCACCCAACAGAGGGGACTTGCCGCGCAAAGTCCCCTGTAGGCCCAGACGGAGGCAAGGACCAAGGCGGCGCCGCTGCGGATAACCAGTTCCAGAAGACTGCTTAACAGAGGTACGATCGATATGCCCATTCCCTGGAGAGCATTTCGGTAGACAAAGATCTGCCCCAGGAAAAAATAAAAGGGGACTGTGAACATGAGATACAATCGGGCCTGTTCCAAAAGAAACGGGTCTTCTTCCGAAGTAAACCCCGAAACCAGAGCCGTGCCGAAAAAGTACATCAGTACTACCGCTCCCAGGCAAAGGCCAAAGGACAGGTACGAACATTGGCGTACCCCTTTTTTGATACGGTCAAATTTGCGAGCCCCGTAATTTTGCGCCGTATAAACGGCCATGGCAATGCCGAAGGAAATCATGGGCTGCATGGCTACCTGTTCAATTCTCGTCGCCGATATAAAGGCGGCTATAGTTTCGAGGCCGAACGTGTTGCAAACGGCCTGTACGACAATAATGCCCAGAGTAATAATCGAAAATTGCATGGCCATGGGCATTCCGACCTTCAAATGCCTTGCCGCCGCATCTCTGTCGAAACGCCAGTCTTCCCGCCGGAGACGAAGGAACGGGAATTTATGACGCATATAAAAGAGACAGAGGATCGCGGCGATGCCCTGCGCTATAACCAGGGCAATCGCCGATCCGGGAACACCCCAACCGAAAGAAACGATAAAGAGAACGGCCAGCCCTATATTCATGAGTGTCGAGAGAATGAGAAAATACAGAGGCGTCCTGCTGTCTCCCAGGGCGCGGCAGATACAGGACAAAAGATTATACATCATTGTGGCGATAAGGCCGTACGAAACAATGATAACATAATGATACGCATCGTCATACAGTTCATCCGAAATATTCATAAGATAGAGTATTTTAGGCATGAGAAGGCCGGAAATAAGCATGAGCGCCAAGGTAATGCTGCCGGACAGCATAGCCGACATGGCGACGGAACGGCGCACGCCGTCAAAATCGCCGGCGCCGAACCGCTGTGCCGTAATAACGGTAAAACCGGAAGCCAGACCGATAGTAAGCGCCAGAAGGCCCATAAAAAGAGGCGCCGTGGCCCCGACAGCCGCCAACGCGCGGATCCCGATAAAGCGGCCGACAATGATAATATCGGCAATATTATAGAATTGTTGAAATATATTCCCTATAAGCAGGGGTACCGTAAAGGCGGCGATCAATTTAATCGGGCTGCCTTGTGTCATATTTTTAACCATCCGGATCCCTCCGTTTCGAAAGCATGCCGGCTTTAATACATTTTTAATCGGATTCTAACTGTCTTTTAACAGCCTTTTCATCTCGTCGTGTCATCCTGTAAAAGGGTGATAAAAATGAGCATACAGCAACGGGCGGTAAGTAAATCTTTCCACCGTAAAGGAACTTACTTTTTTACGTTATGCACCGCCGACAGAAAGCCTCTCTTCGGCACCGTCGAAAACGGTCTCTCCGGCCCGTATTGGCGGCCTCATGCGGCGGGAACCGCAGTGGCGGCCATGCTTGAGCGCATAGGCCGGACCAGACGCGACATCGAGCTGACCGACTTCGTCGTCATGCCGAACCATATTCATCTCATCGTTACCCTGAAAAACGGAGACAGCCGTACTATCGGGTGGTTCGTCACGTACTGCCGCGGCATCCTGGAGAAGCAGACGGCCATCGACTTGGTCATATCGGCTAAAGACTCGCTCGTGGAAGAGCTGCATACTGATTTGGCCTTTCGCACGGCACGTTTAAGTTTGGAACTGCATCATCAATACTGGCAATACGACAGGCTCTACGTGGCGGAAACGCCTTCCTCTTACGGTAAATAGCCGCCTAACACAGAAGCTGAAGAGATTTCAGTTCCCTTTCACTGCATTCGCTTACATAGGAATACAGAAATTCTTCTAAATATTGCAGTGCCGCAGCCGTAAGGCGAAGAGTCGTCCCGCGCTCCCACGTATACGAGCAGACGGATTCCCATTGCTCTTTTAAAACGGGGCTGAGCCTTTCCGACAGCCGTCCTTCCCGGCGCGCCGTACCGATGTGCCATCGGCGCATACCGTTGGCATAACGGCCGTCCCGATACACATATACGTTTTCCGGATCGGGAAAGAGTCCGGCCAGCCCGACGAGCTGCCAGCCGGCAACAATGGTGGCCGTACGTACATCTTTGGTATTGATGCCGGCACAATAAGCCCGCAAAAGAGCGAAGACCCGCATATCGGCCTCCGCTTCGGGCAAAAGAGCCAGCGCGATATCCGTGAAAATCTGACTGTACACGTAGGTTTGCCATTCCAGGTCCAGCATAGCACGGCTGTTGCGGCATTCATATTCGCTTAACGTATAGCCTCCGTCTTTTTCCCACGCCTCAAAGGATATGTCGCTTAAAAGTAAGAACGGACTGCCTCCCTGTTTTGCCGTTTGTTTCACTGTACCGGCAAAAATACGGATGAGGCCTTTCTGCGCCGTAAAGACAGTGAGCACACGGGTTCCTGCCGAATTCTTCCTGATACGCAAGACTACGCCGTCATACGATCCTGCCGGACCGTGCTTACTCCGATTCATGGGTATCTCCCGCTTCTTCCGGAACAACGCCCGGCACGGCGCGGAGCCGGACAATACGAAATCCCTGTATCTCCATCACCGTAAAGACGTAGCGGCCGATAGTCACTTTATCCTTAACATGCGGCGTATGCCCGAGCAAATTGAAGACATAGCCTCCGATCGTATCGACATCAAGATCGTCTTCAACGGGGATATGCAGCAGCTCTTCCACATCATCGAGAAGAACCGTACCGGCAAATTCATAGGCTCCCTGCGGCAGCGGCTGGATTTCTTCCTTCTCCGCCGTGTGTTCGTTGCGGATAGTACCGACAAGTTCTTCCATGATATCCTCCAACCCGATAAGACCGACCGTACTGCCGTATTCATCGACGACAACGGCTAAATATGTCCGCCTTGCCCGCATCAACTGAAGAAGCTTGGAAACAGGCATGATTTCAGGCACCATGAGAATCGGCCTGTTTATAAGCCGCAGATTATTGCGCCTGTTAATATGCAGATCGAGGACATCTTTTATATGCACAAGGCCCAGAACGTGATCTTTGTCTTCCTCACATAACGGGTACCGCGTGTGCCGCGAAGTATTGATAGTCTTTAAATTTTGAGCCATACTTTCTTCCGCGTAAAGGCAGACGATCTCCTGTCTTGGAATCATGATCTCCTTGGCCAGAAGATCGGAAAAATCAAAGACGTTGTCAATAAGTTCGCTTTCCAGTTTATCAATTTTCCCCTCTTTATGACTGGCCGTAATGAGCATACGGATCTCGTCTTCGGAGTGAACCATATCGATTTCATTGGTAACATCAAGAGATTTGCCGCTTAAAACAAGCTGTCCCAGCTTCATGCCCGCCGCCAGGAGAGGATAGAAAATTTTGCTCATGCCGTATATGGCGCCGCCGACGACGCGCAAAGTCTTTTCAGGGACCTGCATGCCTACCGATTTCGGCACCAATTCGCCGAGGACCCAGAACAAAAGCGTCAAAACGGCAATAACGGCGCCGTAAATAAGTACATGGAGAATATAAAAGGGCGTCAGCACCCCCCACTCTCCGTACGTATAAACGAGGCCGTAAAAAAGGGTGGCACCGGCAGTAAATGCCGACAAAGAAACACCTGCCTGCGCCATACTGAGAAAAATACCGGGCGCGTCGTAATAACGAAGCAATTTCCGCGCCGACATATCCCCGTCGCGGACCCTTTCTTCAATGGATTCCTTGCGCAATTGCACGAACGCAAACTTGCCCAATACACAGAAACCGTGTACGGCCAAGGCGGCAAAAAAGATAAGAACGCACGTCACAAGCGTGCCTATTTGCTCTTCCATAGACTCCGATTATCTCCTATTCGTCTTTATAACCGAATTCACTCAAGACGGACGCTTTATTGCGCCAGTCGGTCTTTACTTTAACCCAAATGTCGAGGAACACGGACGAGCCCAAAAGGCGTTCGATTTCCGTGCGGGCGAGGCGGCCGATTTCTTTTAAAACCGAACCGTTTTTACCGATGACAATACGTTTCTGCGAATCCCGTTCAACGTAGACGGTAACGCGAATATATACTTTATTATTCTCCCGTTTCGCCATTTCCTCCGTATACACCGCCAGGGCATGAGGCACCTCTTCACGAGTCAGCTGTAACAATTTTTCCCTGACAATTTCCGCGACCAGCAGCCGTTCCGGCCGGTCCGTAATCATGTCGTCCGGAAAATATTTAGGTCCCGGCGGCAATATTTTTTTCAATTCCCCCATAACGGCGGAAACATTCTCCCCCTTTAACGCGGAAACGGGAATGATCGCGGCAAAATCGCAGAGCGACGAATAGTCGGCCATGATCTTCAAAAGCTTTTCTTTATCAAGTTTATCAATCTTGTTGATAACGAGAAAAACCGGCGCATGTATATCTTTAATTTTATGGAGAATGAACATGTCGCCGGGCCCGCGTTTTTCATCGGCGGCGACGAGAAACAACACGGCATCGATATCTTTCAGCGAACCGTAAGCGGCTTCATCCATAAACCGGCCCAATTTATGTTTCGGTTTGTGAATCCCCGGCGTGTCGAGAAAAACAATCTGACTGTCCGCGTCCGTATGGATGCAGAGAATCTTATTCCGCGTCGTCTGCGCCTTATCGGAAACAATGGTCACCTTCTGCCCGAGGATCCGATTGATAAGTGTGGACTTGCCTACGTTAGGCCGGCCTACAACAGAGACAAAGCCCGATTTAAATTCTTGTTCCATAAATCCCCCTACAGTGAAAAAGGCTGCGGCAGCAGTGAATCCAAGGCGGCACATGTATAGGTCCCGTCCTCTTTCGTCAGGATAACCACGGGTACCCTGAACTCCGCCAACACCTGACGGCATGCGCCGCAGGGCACAGTATAATCAGCCGTACCGGCCAAGGCGACGGCACGAAAAGTCCGGCACCCTGCGGCAACCGCATTAAAAACGGCATTGCGCTCCGCGCAGGACGTCAGCCCGTACGACCCGTTTTCAACATTGCATCCCCTGTAAATCTTCCCGTCCGTTCCCAGTAAAGCCGCGCCGACCTTAAAGCGGGAGTACGGGGCATATGCGTTTTCACGCGCTTCACGCGCTGCTTTAACCAGTGTTTCTACAGTGTTTTTATCCATTATAACGACTCACCTTTACGTACATAGCCGAGACGCCGGAGAATAAACTCTTCTTCCCTGCGCATTTCCGCCTTATCTTCCTCCGTCATGTGGTCATATCCCAGAATATGTAACATGCCGTGTACGGTGAGATAAGCCAATTCCCGTTCAAATGTATGGCCGTACTCCTCAGCCTGACCGGCCGCCTTGTCAAGAGAAATGACGATATCACCGAGCAGGGCCGTATCGGGGCCGTCATAGCCGTCTTCTTCCCCTTCGTTTAAGGCAAAGGAAAGAACGTCCGTAGGGCTGTCCGTATTTCTGTATTTTTTATTAAGGCCGCGTATATAGTCATTGCCGCAGAGGACAACGCTCAATTCCGCATTCGGTCCGAGGCCGTAAATAAGAGCGCCTTCATTACAGACGCGTTCAATAATTTCCTCATACGTGTCCCGTTGCAATTCGTCTTTTTCATAAGTAATGCGGACATTCATCGCCTCGCCACCTCCCCGTCCGTATAAAACCGTTCATAAGCCCGTATAATACGCCCTACCATATCATGCCGGACGACATCTTCATCCGTAAATTGCATTATACCGATGCCCGGCACGTCCCGCAGTACGTTCATGGCTTCGACCAGGCCTGATTTACTGCGATCCGGCAAATCTATCTGTGTTATATCACCGTTGACGACGAGGCGCGAATGATTGCCCATGCGCGTCAGAAACATTTTCATCTGTTCACGCGTCGTATTCTGCGCTTCATCGAGAATAACAAAAGCTTCTTCCAACGTGCGTCCGCGCATATATGCCAACGGCGCCACTTCAATACTGTTTTTGGCAAGCATCTTCTGCATTGCGTCAAAGCCGAACATATGGGCTAACGCATCATAAAGGGGACGCAGGTAAGGATCGACCTTTTCCTGCAAATCACCGGGCAAAAAACCCAGCTTCTCACCTGCTTCAACGGCAGGCCGGGTGAGAATAATCCGTTCCGCTTCGCGGTTTTTCAAGTAATATGCCGCCAAGGCCACGGCCAAATAGGTCTTGCCCGTGCCGGCCGGGCCGATGCCGAAGGTGACCGGATTTTTCCGGATATAATCAACATACTGCTTTTGCCCCAAGGTCTTCGGTTTAATCAATTTACCGCCTGCGGAAATGCTGATCGTATCACTGTAAAGCGCGGTAAGCGCGGCTTCCTGACCCCGGCGGATAAGTTTCGCCGCATACCGGACATGCTGCGTCGTCGGATAGACTTTCTCTTTATTAAGCCCCCGCATCTGTAAAAGGACGCGTTCCAGCAAAGCGATCTCTTCAGCCGGGCCCTTCAGGAATAAATCCAGTCCCCGTGCCGCCGCTTTCACGTGAGAGAATTCCTGTTGTATTGCTTTCAGCAGCTCATCGTGCATGCCCAAAAGATGGCGCGCTTCGGACGAATCGGAAAATGTAAAAATCGATTCTTTCAAAATTATCTCCCCCGGTCTGTAAATTGGCGCACTGCCTTGCCGTGTAAATAATCACATTTTTTTCCCTGCCACGTATGGTGAAGAGCCAGCTCGCTGTCAATCATATCACGAATGCGCCACCACCCCATGCCCCAATTGGCAAATTCCACCGCTTCTTCGGGCGCTCTGCCGATAAGCCGTTGGAAGATTAAATCGGGCCGCGAGTATTCAAGAAACGCAATGACTCTGTACACGTATTCCTCCACTGTAATAAGCTTAATTTCACCCTTTCTGTACCATGCGGCCATAGGCGTATTTTTGATGATATAGAGGGCATGAAGTTTTACTTCATGCGTCGGCAGGGCTGAAATAATTTTGGCCGTCTCGACGGTATCTTTCCTGTCATCACCGGGAAGCCCGATAATCACATGCGTACAGTTACGGAAGCCATAGTCTCGTAACATCATAAGGGCATCTATATATTCCGCCACCGTATGGCCGCGATTGATTTTTTCCAACGTTTTATAATTTACCGTCTGTAACCCTAATTCGACAAGTATATCAACACCGTGCCGTTCACGGATACGCGACATAATATCCAAATAGGCCGGATTGAGGCAATCCGGCCTCGTAGCTACCGCAATACCGACGATTCCGGGTTGGCAAGCCTCGTCCAGATACTCTTCAAAGAGCTTCGGCTCTATATAGGTATTGGTAAAATTCTGGAAATAGGCAATAAATTTGCGGGCCTTATATTTAGGGCCGATATGCGCTCTGTTTTGCTCCAACTGCTCCCTTACGGTCACCGATGACGGTAAATTTTCATAACCGGCTCCAATGGAGCCGCAAAAGGCACAGCCGCCCGTCCCCAATCTGCCGTCCCTGTTCGGGCAGGTATCGGGAATACTGACGGGTAATTTATATACCTTTTCCCCGTATGTGTGTTTTAAATACGCTGAATATACGCGATACGGCGTGTCCATAATTATCCTCCGGCTATTTATAACCTTGTGAGCGTCCGCCGCACAGCGCCAAAAACGTTGTTACAGTACCGCCGTATGGGTCGGGCCGGGCCGCAGAGGTAAACAAGAGAGCTTAGTGTGTATATTATACTGCAAATACTCCGCCTGTGGAATATATGCACGAAAAGAGAGATAAGCGGTTATCTCTTATCCCTCTTTATTCACGGCGGCCCGTGTTTTTATATCTGTAAATTAAATAGGCGGCAATACACACGGCCAGAACGGCAGCCAGTCTGTCCGCATGCTCGGCTATATGGACGAGGTCATGTCCCAAAAGGACTTCGACGGCAACTGCCGGAAGCTTGCCGATAAAAGTGGCTATCGCATGCTCGGTAAAAGCAACGCTGCTCGCCGCCAGCAGCGCCGTTAAAACAACATTGGGCGTATACGGCAAAGCACGGGCAATGAGAACGGTGCGAAAACTGCTGTATGAGTCCAGCCGGTTTAATCGCCTGCTCTTAGCTATGATCCGTTTGGCCAAACCGCGAAATACCGTACGCATAACCGCAAAACCTGCAGTACAACCGACAAACTCCCCTATCCAGGAAACAATAATGCCCGGTATAAGCCCGAAAACAAGGCCGTTTACAATGAGTATGGGCAGGGACGGCAATCCCGTCATATTGGTCAACGCGATCATAAGGATGCTGACGGCCATCGCACCGTACCCGAAGGAAAGGACATATTCCTTTAAACCGAGTACATTCCCCGAAAGGGCCAACTTCCACAGTGTCTCATAAAAACCGGGAATAAGAACGTGCACCGCCCCCAACAGGCATCCTAAAATCAAACAGGCATATATTTGCATCTGACGCTCGGTCATCGATTTCAACTTATTCATATATACTCCCCGGGAGTGTAAATTAACTGTATAACGGATTTTATTATACGCCGGGAACGGCCGAATGTCGACAGTACAGATAAAACGGGCGCAGGCAATGAAACTGCCTGCGCCCGTTTTCCTGCGGAATTAAATTTTACCGACCAGATCAAACCCGGGGGTCAACGTATCTTTGCCGGGAGTCCATTTTGCCGGGCACACTTCATCACCGTGTTTATGAACGAATTGCGCAGCCTGTACCTTGCGCAATAATTCATCCGCATTACGGCCGATATTTCCGGCGCTGACTTCATAGAGGACAACCTTTCCGTCCGGGTTGATAACAAAGGTTCCCCGTTCCGTAAGGCCCGCGTCTTCAATATATACTTCCAGATCTTTTGCCAATAACCCCGTCGGATCCCCGATCATGGGAAATTCCACTTTACCGACAGTGGCGGAAGAATCATGCCAGGCTTTATGAACGAAATGGGTGTCGCAGGAAACCGAATAAATTTCACAATCAATAGCCTTAAAATCGGCATATTTTCCCTGCAAATCACCTAATTCCGTGGGGCACACAAAAGTAAAATCGGCAGGATAAAAGAACAGCACACTCCATTTGCCGGCCAAATCCTTTTGCGTCACTTCTTTGAAAGCGCCGTTTTGATAGGCTTGAAGAGAAAAATCAGTAACTTTTTTACCGTTGAGAGACATATTAAACCCTCCTTTAAATAATATTTAACTTTAAATGATACTTATTATCATGTGTATTATTGTAAAGGATGGATTGTAAATTGTCAAGAATCATTATTATTTAGAAAAGTCATAAAGCCCCTGCCGCAGCGTCATATGTTCGGATTTATCAAGCATGCGGCCGCCTTTATCAATCATGATCCATACAGGCAGCGCTTTGACGGCATAGTCACGAAGCACACCGGCATCTGCCGTGTAGGTAAGAAAGGTATATCCCTTCTTTGCAATAAACCGATCGGCTTCTTCGCGCCGGCCGGTTAAGGTGACGGCGCAGACATAAACACCGTCCCCCCATGTATCCCGGAATTCCTGAAGCATATCGAGCCCGTCTGCCGTATTGGCATTCCAGGGGTGCCAGAAGTAAAGACAGACAGGCCGGTCATTGTATAAGGTCCTCAGTTTGACCCGACGTCCGTCCCCGTCGATAAGGACTATATTCGGGGCCAGTACTTCCGTTTCGGCCCGAATAAGGGGCGCCGATTCTTTTCTGCCTTCACGCGCAAGCCGTTCCGGCGATTTCCCGTTCCACCAGGCAAAAAGCAATGTCAAACAAACCGCCGCCGCCAATATTAAAATTAAATTTTTACTCTGAACGGAGTTATGCTTCATTATTTCCGCCTGTCCCGAAAAATTTTTATACAGAGGCCTTACTCTGCACGGATACACGACCACGCGTCGGCAAGAGCGGCGAATTCCTCCAGACTCAGGGTTTCGCCGCGGCGGCTGCCGTCAATACGGGCCGTATCCAGAATATCCCGGACCTCCTCGGCCGCAATGCCGCCGCCTTTTAATGCGTTCGCTAAAGTCTTGCGGCGTTGCGCGAAAGAAAAGGCGACGATCCGGAAAAATCTTTTTTCTTCTTTTACTTTCACTGCCGGTTCAGGGCGCACATTCATGGCAACAACTGCCGATGTCACCGCAGGAGGCGGTAAAAACGCCTTCGGCGCGATCTCAAATTCTATATGCGGCTCCGTGCGGTATTGGACGGCAACGGAAAGGGCTCCGTAGATTTTGCTGCCCGGTTTTGCCGTCATCCGTTCGGCCACTTCTTTCTGCACCATGACGACCATGCGTCTGATGGAAAGTTTTTCTTCAAGTAAACGCATAATTACGGGCGTCGTAATATAATAAGGCAAATTGGCGCAAACCGTAAAAGGCTCGTATTTCATTTCCGCCGCTATATCGGTTTTCATGATATCGCCGTGAATGATACGCACATTGTCGTATTTTTCCAATGTTTTAGCCAATATCGGCAACAAACGGCCGTCAATTTCGACGGCCGTAATGTCGGCGCCCGTCTCGGCAAGGGCCTGTGTAAGCGTGCCGATACCCGGACCGATTTCCAGGACCGGATCGCCGTTCCTCACACCGGCAGCCGCCGCAATATCACGGACAACCTGAGGCCGGATGAGGAAATTCTGCCCCCACTTCTTACTCGCCCGCAGATTGAACCGCTTTACTATATACCTGACAACGTCGGGATTTGCTATTTCCGTTTCTTTCATCTCAATTCTCCTCATCCAGATCTGCCAGCGCGGCTTCCCATTCGGAGCGCGTCACGCCGTAATGATTCAGGCGGCGAAGAAACTGTTTGGCGTTGCCGTAACCGATGCCCAGAACGGCGCCTAACGCAGCTCTTCTGCCGGCGGCCGCAGCCGTGCCGTTCAACCCGTGGGCCCGTAAATCGGCAAAAGTAAATTCTTCCTGCGGCTCAAATACGGCACACCGTGTTTTTTCCAGGGCCTTACGGATGGCTTCCCCCGAAGCCTGTTCAATACCGAGATCATTATTGCCTATCGCCTCTTCACGCGGCACAAAAGCATGTTTGGCACGGGGAAACCGTTCGGCCAGATAACTGCGGATCCGTTCGCCCGCGTTGTCCGGATCGGTCAGTATGATAACGCCGCGGCGTTCATAGGCATGTTTAATCTGCTCCAGCGTATGCGGGTGAAGATTGAATCCGTCTGTCCGAATCATATCGACGTCAATTTTACTGGCCCTGATGCGGGCTTCATCGGCACGGCCTTCGACAATCAGCACTTCTTTGATCATGACAGCGGCCCGCCTCCCGCTTCACAAATAAACCGTGCCGCCTGCAAGACGGCAAGAATATTGTGTTCAAGCACAATACCGCCTTGGAGATACACAAGGTACGGCTCGCGCACAGGGCCGTCCGCCGAAAGTTCAATGGACGACCCCTGCACGAAATCACCGGCCGCCATAATAATTTTATCGGCGTAACCGGGCATATCATCGGCAATCGGAGTAACGTGCGCATCTACGGGAGAAAACCCCTGGATTCCCCGACAGAAAAGCTCCATATTCCGCCTGTTTTTCAGGGCGATTGTCTGGATGAGGTCGCATCGGGGCGCCGCGGCGGCCGGCGATACGGAAAACCCCATACGGGAAAATACGGCGGCGGCAAAAACGGCTCCCTTAATGGCTTGTGCCGTAACATGAGGGGCCATAAAAAAGCCCTGGAAAAAAAGCCTGTACCCCGAGGCATACGAACCGAGCTCATCACCTAATCCCGGGGCTGTCAGATAATCGGCGGCTTTTTCTACCAGATCGGCCCGCCCCGCTATATAGCCGCCTGTCGGGGCAATCCCGCCGCCCGGATTTTTAATGAGGGAGCCGGCAATGATATGCGCACCCGCTTCAATCGGTTCTTCCCCGGCGGCAAATTCACCGTAGCAATTATCAACAAAACAAATTGTTTCCGGACTGACCTCTTTAACGACTGCCAGGATTTCACGAATATCTTCTATCCGCAGGGACGGGCGCGTGCTGTAGCCGCGCGAACGCTGCAAAAGCACCATCTTGGGACGTTCTTTCAGTACAATTTTACGAATGGCCTGTAAATCATAGGTGTTGTCCCGCAGGGGCACTTCCCGGTAAAGGACGCCCTTTTTTTTCAATGAGTTACGGCTGTCGCGGGCGTACCCGATAACGCCCTGCATCGTATCGTAAGGCGCCCCGACAAGGGAAACCAGCATATCCCCTGTTTCAAGAAGCGCACAGAGAACGGTTGCCAGGGCATGCGTCCCGGAAACGAAATGCGGCCGGACAATGGCCTTTTCCGCTTTAAAAACGCGGGCAAACACTTCATCCAACTTCTCCCTGCCCGGATCATTGTACCCGTAACCGGACGTACCGGCAAAATGAAAGGCGGATACGCGGGCTTCTTTGTAAGCCGCTAATACCTTTTCCGTATTTTTAAGACTGACGGCGTCGATGCGGGCGAATTGCGCCGCACATTCACGCAAGGCTTCCGCTTTCAGTTCTTCCATATTAATTGACACTGCATGCACACCTTTCCGTCGCGGGAGATTTATAATAAGACTCTATATCCGAAATAACACGGGAAGCCAAGGCGGCTTCCGTAGAAAATGTATTTTTTTCATACCAATGAATGTACGGCATTCTCCTGTACCATGTCAACTGCCGTTTTGCAAAGCGCCTGGTGCGTGTCTTGATGGAATCCACGGCGGCAGCCAGCGCCGTTTCCCCGGACAGATACGCCGCCAGTTCCTCATAACCGATAGCTTTCATAGCCTGGCAGTCTCTGCGTACGCCCTGCCGGAGAAGCCGCCGCACCTCATCAACCCAGCCCTGTTCCAGCATGGAATCAATACGTCTTTCAATGCGTTCATACATGACGTGACGCGGTAATGTAAGGCCGATAACATACGCGTCATAGACGGGAGAACGCTTTTTTACCGGAACCGCCGCCGTCCTGCCTTCACCGGCCTCAATTGCCGCGACCATGCGAATAAGGCGGTGCGTATTGGCAAGAAATTCATGCCAGTCGGGCGGTTCCCACCCCGTATTTCGAACGATATACGCCTGCAATTCAGCTGCAGATAGTGTCTTAACGAGCGTTTCGGCATGCGCTCTTTCCGTCGGGGATACTCGTTTCGCCGCAAAAGCGTACCCTTCTAGCAAGGACTGGATGTAAAGTCCCGTACCGCCGACGAGAATCGGAAGCTTGTGCCGGCTCTGTAATTGTTCGATCTTTTCAGCCGCCATGGCCCGAAAGGCTGCAGCCGAATACGCTTCGCCCGGCTCCGCTATGTCGATGAGATGATGCGTGTAAGCGGCAAGCTGCCGTGCTGTCGGCTTGGCCGTGCCGATATTCATGCCTTTATAAATTTGATAGGCGTCACATGAAATCAGTTCCGTCTCAAAGTATGCGGCCAGTGAAAAGCTGAGAGACGTCTTTCCCACCGCCGTGGGTCCGACGACAGCTATTACATTATTCATATTTATCGGTCACACTCCAAAACAGCATACGCAATACGGCTGTATTTGCCGCCGTACTGTTTCATCTGCGGATATACGCGGCGAATTCCGTGCAGATCGCGCCCCTTTATGACGACGCGCCGGCGGGCAACGGACAGAGCCCGCTCCAGTATGCCGTAAGTCAATGAGCCGTGTTCCATGACGGCACGTACAGGCGTAAAGCTGCAGCTTTCAACAACAGGACGGGAAAACATGGGATCAAAATAAATGACATCATACGATTTTTCGGCGCAGCGCCGCAAAAAGTCTTCATACGTACCTAGATGCAGACGGATACGGCGCAGCGCCGCATTGACGTCGTCCCGTTCATGCCGGAAACGTGAGAAGCCCCAGGCTGTCACCCGGCCCAATAACGGAGACGCTTCCACGGCATCGATCCGGGACGCCCCGTCGAGCCAAAAAGACGCGACGGCCGCATCGGCGCCGAAGCCGCACGTGCAATCAAGAAAAGATATGCTTTCCCGTGCGCCGACGGCCTCAAGAAAATGATCCGCATCACCTTCCCGTATGTGTTGAATACGCAGCTCCGCCATGCTCAGATGAAAGCGGTGGATACCGGCTTCGCTGTGAATTTCAGGACCTCTGTCCGTATAAATCAGAATATGTTTATACGCGTTCTGCAGTTCCGTCACGCTTCTGCCGCCGCGGGAAACATATACGGCCCCTGCGGCGGCCGCCCAGACGGCCGCTTCCCGACGCAGCTCTTCGGACGCCTTCAAAGACGTCGTTACATACACCCGGTCTTTCATTTTCTCAGGTCCGCTTAAAGAGTTTAGCCAATTCAGCCGGCGTAAAGCGTACGATGACAGGCCGGCCGTGAGGGCAGACATAAGGCGTTTCCGTATGGAACAGGGCTTCCAGCAGCTCTTTCATCTCTCTTACAGTCAATCTGTCGCCGGCTTTAACCGCGCCGCGGCAAGATAAATAAGCCAGCGAACGATGCCGTAACACGGCCTTGTCCGTCGTCGGGCTTTCATGAAGGATACGGCAGATCTCCTGAAGGGAGTCGGCTATACACGATGTCGGTAAATCGGCGGGTACGGCCTCTATGCGCAGTGTGGCGGGACCCGCTTCGGAATACGTATAGCCGAGATCGGTAAAAACATCGGCCCGTTCCGCAAAAAGCTCCATATCATGGGCGTCCACCTCGACGAACTCGGCTGTCAGCAGCTGTTGGCTCGGCATTGCGCCGGCCCGCCTGCAAAATTTATCATACCGCACCCGTTCATGGGCGGCATGTTGGTCAACAATATACAGATCTTCCCCTTTTTTGGCAAGAATATAGCAGTCCGCAACAACGCCCAAGGGCACAAAAAGTTCCGCATCTCCTTCAAAAGCAATACTTTCTTCTTTTTCTGCCGGCACAGGCATTTCCCGGCGTCCTTCAAGGACATCGCTGAGCGTGTTGCCCGCCGCATAAAGCCGGACATGCGCCGCAGGGCGATACGGTGCGGCGGCATCCTTTTTTAAAGGAATATACCCGTGCTGTAACGCGGCTTTATCTCCGGCAGGCATCGGCCCGGTCTCCCGGACGATATCTGCGGGCGTGTTTTGCCCGGAAAAAGCGAATTCCGTCGGCGCTGCCGCAAGTTCCGCCTTTAAAACCTGCCGCGGCGAAAGATTTGCCGGCGTAGCGACCTGTTCCGGCTTTTCCTGCCCCATAAGCGCCGTAATAATGCTGTGGTACACGGCACGGTATACTCGCTGTTCATCGGCAAACTTGATTTCCGTCTTTGCAGGGTGAACATTTACATCAATAGCCGCCGGATCGATATGGAGATACAGGAGGGCGAAAGGATAACCCGTTTTGGGCAGCATGGCGTGGTACGCATTTTCTATCGCCTTGAACACGACGGCATTATGAATAACGCGGTTATTGACAATACATGTCTGCCAGGCGCGGCTGCTCTTTAACAGCGACGGCTTGCCGATGAAACCGTCCAGAGTAATATCGTCGGCAGCGTATGTAACGGGAAAAACTTCTTTTGCCACGGACGCGCCGTATACGGCGGCGACCGCGTCAAGAGCGCTGCCGTTGCCGCCCGTATGGACGGACGTACGGCCGTTATTAATAAACGTAAAAGAAACGTCCGGCCGGGTCAGGGCAAGCTTTGTCAAAATGTCACTGATTTTCGAACTTTCCGTCCGTTCACTTTTCATGAATTTTTTACGGGCCGGCGTATTGAAAAAAAGATCACTCACTTCCATAGTCGTACCGACGGCGGCGCCGGTCTGTTCTTCTCCCGTCACCGTCCCGCCGGCTAAGGTGAGCCGGAAAGCGAATTCATCATCTTCCGTGCGCGTGGTAATCGTCAAACGGGAAACTGCCGCGATACTCGGTACGGCCTCACCGCGGAAGCCGAGAGAGCTCATGGAAAATATATCTTCAATCGTACTGATCTTGCTGGTGCCGTGACGGATAATACATTTTTTCGCATCTTCCCGGCTCATACCGCTGCCGTTATCGCTGACGCGCATATACGTCCGGCCGCCATCGGCTATCTCGGTTTCTATCGCCGTCGCCCCCGCATCCAATGCATTTTCCACCATTTCTTTTATAACCGACGCGGGACGTTCTACGACTTCACCGGCGGCTATCTTGTTGGCCGTCGCTTCGTCCAGCACATGGATGATCGAGCTCACGTAATACCACTCCCCTCTTCCGCTTCTTTTTGTAACGTATGTAAAAACGATATGGCTTCGATCGGCGTCATGCTCATAATGTCGACATGTAACAACTTCTCCGTAACGGGATCGGCAAAAAGGCTGTCGCTCCCGTCAGCCGCGACGGCTTTTGAAGGTTCGGGCCGTACAGGCACGGCGCCGCCGGAGCTTTCCAGGTCGGCAAGAATGACCTCCGCCCGCTTCAAAAGCCCTTCGGGCAGACCGGCCAGGCGGGCGACATGCAGGCCGTAGCTGCGATCGGCGCCGCCCGGAATAATACGGCGCAAAAACTTGATAGTCTTGCCTCTTTCTTTCACGGCAACCGTATAGTTTTTGAGCTTCGCCGACTCGTCCGCCATGGCTACAAGCTCATGATAATGCGTTGCAAAGAGTGTAAACGCATGGATGTTTTTCAGGCAATACTCAATAACCGCCTTGGCGATGGACATGCCGTCGAAGGTACTCGTGCCGCGGCCTATCTCATCGAGAATCAAAAGGCTCCGTGCCGTCGCATGCCGCAGTATATATGAAACTTCTTTCATTTCCGTCATAAATGTACTCTGGCCCGCTAAAATATCGTCGCTTGCGCCGATGCGCGTAAAGATACGGTCTACCGGGCAGACGGAGGCGCTTTTAGCCGGAATGAACGACCCTATCTGCGTCATCAAGACGAGTACGGCAACCTGACGCATAAATGTCGACTTGCCGGCCATATTCGGACCCGTTATCACGAGGACTTCATGATCTTTGTGATTCAACGTCACGTCGTTGGGGACAAATACTTCATCCCGCGAATACTGTTCAATAATGGGATGCCTGCCGTCATCAATGCGGATAATGTCATCCCTGTTAAGGGATGGGCGCACATAGCGGTTATTATGCGCCGCGCAGGCCAGGCTGTAAAGGCAATCTATCTCCGCAACGGCTCTGGCCGTTACCTGCATGGCTCCGATATGGGCCTGTATGCGCTCACGCACTTCGCCGAAAAGTTTATGTTCCAGCGCAAGAAGCCGTTCCTGCGCCGTCAATACCTTAACTTCAAAATCCTTCAATTCGGGCGTAATGTACCGTTCCGCATTGACAAGGGTCTGCTTGCGCACATAATACGGCGGCACGGGCTTGGTATTGGCGTGGCTGATTTCAAAATAATAGCCGAAGACCTTCGTATAGCCGATTTTCAGCTTAATGCCCGTACTTTCCTTTTCTTTTTCTTCCAATTCCCTCAAGAAGGCATGACTGTTTTCAGAAATACTGCGAATTTCATCAAGCTCTTGCGAGTAGCCGCTGCGGATAACTCCGCCGTTGCGCAGGACCGCCGCCGGCTCATCTTTTATGGCGCTGTCGATTAAATCATACACGTCCTCATGAAGGGATACACGCTCATGCAACGACGTTAAAAGACCTGCCGCGCTCTGCCCCAGCACGTTCTTCAATGCGGGGAGAACACGCAGCGATTCGCGCAGCGCCACTAAATCCCCGGGGCCGGCCGTGCCTGTGCCGATACGCGTTAAAATACGTTCGAAATCATAGATGCTGCGCAGTGTGTCACCCAGATCCTGACGCATAATCTCATGATTAAGCAGGTCTTCGACGCCGTCCTGACGGGCGGCTATATCAACAAGCCGCAACAGCGGCGCTTCCAGCCATTTGCGCAGAAGCCTTCCGCCCATAGCGGTTTCCGTCTTGTCCAGTACCTCGAGGAGCGTTCCCTTCCGTCTGCCGTCACGCACGTTCTGCGTAATTTCCAAATGACGCAGGCTCGAAGCGTCGATGAGCATCTGTTTTTTACAGGTAAGAGGGTGCAATACCGAAATATGTGATACATCGGCTTTCAGTACTTCTCTAACATAGGTCAGCAGAATGCCGACGGCACGGGCCGCCCCCGCGGCTTCGGCCATAGCCTCGGCCCCGTAGTAAGCGGTACCGACGCGTTCATATGCAACCGTGTCATCCGCTTTATACGGCGTCAGGGCGCACCGCTTGAGTCTGCTTGCAATAAACTGCTCTAAAGCCGCAATATGTGCATCTACATGAGCATATACCAGTTCCGTCGGTTCATACACGGCAAACACGTCAAAAACTTTATCTTCAAATTCCTCTGCCGGGCAGGTCAGCCACATGGTCTCGCCGGTGGTGACATCCGCCAGGACGGTCTGCACCGTGCCGGCCTCTTCCGTAACGCAGGCGATATAATTATTTTTCTTCGACGATACGGCATGTTCCAGCGTAACCGTGCCGGGCGTGACAACACGGATAATCTCGCGTTTCACGATTCCCTTCGCCGCTTTCGGATCTTCCATCTGCTCACAAATGGCGACCTTATAGCCTTTGTGGACAAGCCGTTCTATATACGTTTCCGCCGAATGGAACGGCACTCCGCACATAGGGACCCGTTCTTTATTGCCGCCGGCTCTGCCGGTCAGCGTCAGATCCAGCTCGCGTGAAGCCGTCAAGGCGTCATCAAAGAACATTTCATAAAAATCCCCGAGACGGAAAAACAACAACTTATCTTTACATTGCTCCTTGACCTCCAAGTACTGTTGCATCATAGGGGTCAATTTTGTCTGTTCAGCCAATGTGTGCCTCCTGCTTCAGGGTATGCCCTTTCAGGACCCATGTCTGTCCCTTATCGACATGTACGGGTACCGTATCGCCGACAGCGAGGGCACCGTCATTTTCCCAGATAATCATTTTATTGCCGCTTGTTCTGCCAAACCAATGATTTTCATCGTTCTTCGTCGGCCCTTCGACAATAACCTCATAATCACGGCCTTCCATTTCTTTGTTGCAGGCGAGGCTGATCTCATTTTGCATGGCCATCAGCCGCCTCAAGCGATCGCTTTTCACTTCCTGCGGAACCTGATTGCCCATTGTTGCCGCCGGCGTTCCTGTCCGCGGTGAATAGATAAATGTATAAGCCATGTCATACCGTACTTTTTTCAAAAGCTTCAGCGTGTCTTGAAACATGTCTTCCGTTTCACCGGGAAACCCCACGATGAGATCCGTCGTCAGGGCAACATCGGGTATTTTTTCACGGACATACTCGATTAATTCCAGATAATGTTCGGCCGAATAGCCGCGGTTCATCTTCTTCAGCAGTTCTGTCGAGCCGCTTTGAACGGGTAAATGGAGATGGGTTACTACCTTACTGCACTGAGCTATGGCGTCGACCATGGCAAAGGTCATGTCCTTAGGATGGCTCGTCATGTACCGTACCCGTTCGATGCCGTCAATCTCTTCAACGGCATACAGGAGCGCCGAAAAATCCGTGCCGTCTTTAAAATCAAGGCCGTAAGAATTGACGTTCTGTCCGAGAAGCGTAATTTCTTTATACCCCCCATCGGCAAGATTTCTTACTTCTTCAACAATCTCTTCAAGAGGCCTGCTCACTTCTCTGCCCCGCACATACGGGACAATGCAGTAGGTGCAGAATTTATTGCATCCGTTCATAATAGGCACCCAGGCAAAAAACTTCTGAAACCGTCTGGTAGGAATGTCATAAAAAACATTGCCGTCCATATCCGTTGCCAGGGCGTGTCCCCGTTTTTCCTCCCGTTCCTTAATGAGGTCAATAAGTTTATGAATATTATGTGTGCCGATTACGAGATCAAGATGAGGGGCCCGTTTGAAGAGGCGTTCCTGCCACTCTTGAGCCATACACCCGGTAACGGCGATGATCAGATCGTTATTGCGTGCTTTCAGGTGCTTGAACTCGCCGATTTTGCCGAGAACCTTGTCTTCCGCCGTTTCACGGACACAGCATGTATTCATCAAAATAACATCGGCCAGTTCCGCATCCTCCGTCATCGTATAGCCGAGCTCTTCAAGCTGTCCGGCATAACGCTCCGAATCGGACGAATTCATTTGACATCCGTATGTAATGAGACAATACTGTTTATTGGTCAGCAAATCCATTTCTATATACACTCCGTTTATTACAACATAAAGTTCGGTTTTACATTTTATAATACCATATACGGCGTATATTCACCAGCACAGACAACAACTCTCAAAATTAGATGCGGCAACACGCGAAATTCCTTCCCTTACTGTTCTCGGTAAGAAAATACGGCCGCACCGATAGGAAAACGACCTCCGTACACCGCTCCCGCCGCTGCTTCGGTCATGCCCGCCTGTAACGGGTATACAGAAATTTAAAGCCATACTTCCGCTTCCGCCAGGCAATGCCGATCATACTCTGCCGCAAGAATACCGTTTTCCGGTAACGGTCCCGTATCAGGCAATATCTAAAGCCGCATACACTTTTACCGGAGCGTGTGCAGGGTTGGTTTTACAGTCCTCCCGCTTGCGTTATATACTGATAGAGGGTATATTACTTACATATCCACATATATGCGGGACCGCTTTTATTTAACTTGCCGCAGCTCTCACTGTTCCGGCGACATTCTATTGTATTAACCCTGAAAGAAGGAATCTTCCATAATGATCGAAAATCCGGCAAATCAAAAAAAAGCGAAACTTATGCTGCTCACTGCCATGATTCTTTTCGGAACGCTGGGGCTGTTTATCCGTTATATCGGAGAAATCCCTTCCTCCGTAATCGCCCTCATACGGGCCGCCGTGGGCTGTCTCTTTTTACTCGTGTTCATACGGGTAAGAAAGATTTCTCTTTCAAGAACGGCCCTCAAAGCAAATCTGAAACTGCTGACCGTGTCCGGGGCTTTTTTAGGGTTTAACTGGATTTTTCTTTTTGAAGCGTTTAAGCATACGAGTATAGCCATAGCCGTTATTTGTTACTACATGGCTCCCGTCATCGTTATTCTGGCATCACCCTTCACACTCGGTGAACGGCTGACGCCCCGCAAGGTTTGCGGTGTCTTCGGGGCATTGCTCGGAATGATTTGTATTTCCGGAATATACCGCACGGGCTTTTCCGCCGCTGCCGATATATCGGGTATTTTCTTCGGCTTGCTGGCGGCCTGCTTCTATGCCGCCGTAATTCTTTGCAACCAAAAAATCAAATCTGTCGCGTCATATGACCGCACGATTATCCAGCTTTTTATTGCCTGCCTGGCTTTGCTGCCTTATACGGTTTTAACGGAATACGGCACACCGATATACATTACTCCGTTTTCACTGGCTGTACTTCTGTTTATAGGTATCGTTCATACCGGAATTACATACGTTCTGTTTTTCAGTTCCATAAAAGACCTTCCCGCCCAATCGGTCGCAATATTTACATATTTAGACCCCATTGTCGCCGTTCTTCTTTCGGTCCTCTTCTTAGGTGAAAGTTTAACCCCTGTCGGCGCACTCGGTGCATTCCTCGTATTAGGCTCAACCTTTTTCAGCGAACAAGAATAAGACGGCAGTGACTTACCCGATGTTAAACGCCGCGCCGTATCTTCTATATCCCAGTAAAAAGACATGCCTGCCGGCATGTCTTTTTACTGGGTCCCGCCGACGGTCATAACCGGAAATATCGGGTAAGCCGTCGGCAAAACGGGGCCGGACGTTTTTATTGTTTTTACCGCCGACACGGCGCAATGCGTTAAACTGATCGCCTTGCCGCTTTTACGGTGCCGGAAACGCCGTTACAAAGGTCCTATCTGTTTTTTACCGCCGCAACGATACGCTTCAGCCCTTCCGCAAGAAGGGAACGGGGCATGGCCAGGTTCAGACGCACATATCCTTTCGCATTGTCGACAAAGAGCGCGTCTCCCCCTTCGAGGAGGACTCCCGCCTTATTGGCGAAGAAATCGGGAATATCTTCTATATCACCCATATACGGATTAAGATCAACCCACGCCAGATAGGTGGCTTCGGGAATTTCAAAACGGGTCTCCGGAAGGTCTCTGTCCAATGTCTCTTTAACAAAAGAAAAATTACCGTCCAAGTACGTCTTCATCCGGTCAAGCCATTCGTACCCGTGTTCATACGCGGCCCGGTGAGCCGCAATGGCCAGCGGGTTGATATTCATGGCATATGAATTGGTGTAAGTAATCCATCGGTCTTTCAAATCCCGGTTGCGGATAATTATTTCCGCCAACATCAGACCGGCCATATTGAAGCATTTCGAGGCGGACGTGCAGACAATAAGCCTGTCATAACCGGGCATGATCTTAGCCATGGGAATATGTTTCCGCCCCTGGCGCAGGAGATCACAATGGATCTCGTCGCTGATAATCCAGAGATTATATTTTTCCACAATGGCCGCCACCTTTTTCAGTTCTTCTTCCGTCCAGATACGGCCCGTCGGGTTATGAGGACTGCACCAGATGAGAAGCGTTGCCTGCGGGTCGGCCGCATCCCGTTCGAGGGACTCGAAATCAATCCGCCACCGGCCCTCTTTATCCTTATACAGCTTGTTATATATAGCCTTTTTCCCGTTGTAGTCCAGGGCGTTCCGAAAATAGCCGTACGCCGGCGTATTGACGACGGCATACTCCTTATCGGTCAGCAAGAAATCCGTCAACTTGTATAAGGCGGGAATGATACCCAGGGAAAAGCATATATCCCGGCGCGGATACGTCCAGCCGTACATCTTTTCGTTCCATGCATTGTACGCATCATAGAAGGATTGCTCGAATACCTGGCTGTAGCCGAGAATACGCTTGTCCAAACGTTCTTTAACGGCATCGATAATGGCGGGGCACATGGCAAATTCCATATCGGCAATCCACATCCGGATAAATTCTTCATCTTTAAAGGGAAATGTCTTTTTCCCTTCAAAGTCATGGAAAATATACCCGCGGAAACCGTCCGTATTAAGGGCATTCGTATGCCTGCGGTCTATAATTTCATCAAAATCGTACTTCACGCTTTTCCCTCCTTTACATCGGCATCAAAATAATTATACAGATTAATTTTATGATAACAAACAGTAATCAATCATGTCAAAAACATTGCGCCGAATTATAAATGCCGCTTTGCAGGCCTTACCGCCGCCGGCATGGCACGGACGGCGGCAGTTTTACCTGTATGCGTGATCATCTTAGCTTTACACAGGCCCCTCTGTCCTTTTCCCTGTAAAGGGTATATGAAAAGAGCCTCTCTTTCTGAGGTACCCCCAAATGTCCGGCTTTTTTGGAGATATCCCGCTTCCTGAGAGACTCTTTTTTTTATTGTCCGGAAAAGGTTTTTACCACGTCAAGGCGAAGAAGGGCCCTTTTCAGCGCCAGTTCGGCGCGATCATAGTCGACGCCTTCGTCTTTACTTTCCAGACGGCGCTCTGCACGGGCTTTTGCCGCTTCAGCACGTTTTACGTCAATGCTTTCGGGCAGTTCCGCCGCCGGCGTGACGACAGTAACTTTGTTGTCACTGACTTCCATAAAACCTTTAGCTACGGAAATTTTCTTTTTTACGCCGTTCTGCGTATACGTGAGCGGCCAAATGCCCAAGGAAGCGATAAGCGGCGCATGATGGGGCATAACGCCGAGATCCCCGTCCAAAGCGCGGACAAGGACAAATTCCACGTCATCGTTAAAGACGAAAGCGTCCGGCGTAATAACCTCCAGTCGAAGTGTTCTGCTGTTTTCTTCCATAGACTATTCTCCTTTCAGAGTCTTAGCCTTTTCGTATGCTTCCTCAAGATTCCCTACCATGTAGAAAGCTTGTTCCGGCATATCGTCACACTTGCCGGAAAGAATTTCTTTAAAGCCCGCGATCGTCTCTTTCAGCGGGACATAACGGCCTGCCTGTCCCGTGAACTGTTCCGCAACGGCGAAGGGCTGGCTGAGGAAACGCTGTACCTTACGCGCACGGGCAACGGTAAGTTTATCATCTTCCGATAACTCGTCAATACCGAGAATAGCGATGATATCCTGCAAATCTTTATATTTCTGCAGGATAGCCTGTACTTCACGGGCCACTTCGTAGTGGTCTTCCCCGATGATATGCGGATCCAAAATACGTGACGTCGAATCCAGGGGGTCAACGGCGGGATAAATACCGAGTTCGGCGATCTGGCGGGACAGTACCGTCGTTGCGTCCAGATGAGCAAAGGTAGCTGCCGGAGCCGGGTCGGTCAAGTCGTCGGCAGGTACGTACACGGCCTGTACGGAAGTGATGGACCCCTTTTTCGTCGAGGTAATGCGTTCCTGCAGCGTACCGACGTCCGTACCCAAGGTCGGCTGATAGCCGACGGCGGACGGGATACGGCCGAGCAGGGCGGAAACTTCCGAGCCTGCCTGTATGAACCGGAAAATGTTATCGATGAAAAGAAGCACGTCCTGATGTTCCTCATCGCGGAAGTATTCCGCCATGGTAAGTCCCGTAAGGCCTACACGCATACGGGCTCCGGGCGGTTCGTTCATCTGTCCGTAGACCAGCGCGGTTTTGCTGATAACGCCGGATTCCTTCATTTCGTTCCATAAGTCATTGCCTTCGCGCGTACGTTCCCCTACGCCCGTAAATACGGAGTAGCCGCCGTGTTCCGTCGCGACATTGTGAATCAGTTCCATAATAAGTACGGTCTTGCCGACGCCGGCGCCGCCGAACAGACCGATTTTACCGCCCTTGGAGTACGGCGCAATGAGGTCGACGACCTTAATGCCCGTTTCCAAAATTTCCATGGTCGGAGACAGGTCGTCAAATTTCGGGGTAGGACGGTGGATGGGCCAATAGTCGTCAGCTTCAACCTTTTCGTCAACCTTATCCACCGTTTCACCCAAAACATTGAAAATACGTCCCAGCACGCCCTTTCCGACGGGAACACGAATGGGCGCGCCCGTATTTTCAGCTTCCATACCGCGTACCATGCCGTCCGTCGAACTCATGGCAACGCAGCGCACTACGTCGTCACCCAAATGCTGCATGACTTCCGCAATAAGATCTACGGCCTGGTCTCCTTCACCGCCTCTGACGTGAATAGCGGTATAAATCTGCGGCAAGTCTTTTTCTACAGAAAACCGAACGTCAATTACCGGGCCGATGACCTGGATGACTTTACCAAATTTATCACTCATGAAGAGGTTCTCCTCTCTATTCTAGACTAATATCCTACTGCAACGCATTCGCACCGCTGACAATTTCCGTCAATTCACTCGTAATGCCCGCCTGGCGCACTTTATTGTAGTGGACGGTCAGCCGTTCAATCAGTTCACCGGCATTATCCGTCGCCGATGTCATGGCCGTCATACGGGCGCCCAGCTCGCTGGCGGCGGACTGCAAAAGCGCATTATAAACGAATGATTCCAAATAGGTCGGCAATAACGCTGCCAGAACCTGTTCTCCGCCGGGTGCAAAGATATATTCTTCCTTCGGCCCTTCCGTATCGGCTGCTACGGCGTCAATAGGGAGCAGTTTGGATACAGTTACGTCCTGCATCAGGGCAGAACGGAATTTTGTATACACGACATGCACTTCGTCGACTTCGCCGTCAACAAAGCGTCTGACCGCTTCTTTCATAACGGTTTGGGCATGATAAAACTGAGGTTTATCAGAGAACCCGCTCCATCTTCCTTCAGGCGTAACATGAAGCCGTTTCAAATACTCAAGCGGTTTGCGGCCCGTCACCAGAAAGCATGTGCCGGACTTTCCTTTTTCCATGAGAACGGCGGCCATGGCTTTGTTGATATTCGAGTTGAACGCGCCGGCCAAACCTTTATCGGCACCGACGATAATATAGCATGTCCGTTTCACTTCGCGTTGTTCAAACAAAGGACTGACTTCGCTGCTCGCCGCAGCAGCCAGACGGTGCAGCATGCCTTCTATCTTATCCGTAAAAGGCGCCGTCGCCATGGCGCGCTCCTGTGCACGACGCAGACGTACGGAAGACACCATCTTCATGGCCTTCGTGATCTGTTGAGTATTCGTTACGGATTTAATCCGCCTGTTAATCTCGCGTGCACTCGGCATAGACTATTCCTCCTCTTTAATGAGTTCATGCTTAGCGCCGAAGAGCTTCATAAATTCTTCAACCGCTTTTTTGAGGATAGTTTCGTCTTCTTCGCCGAGCTGCTTCGTTTCCTTAATACGGCTGCCCACATCGGGATAGTTTGTATGCATGAACTTGATGAACTGATCTTCAAATTCAGAAATATCTTCTACCTTTACAGGCATCAGGAACCCTTTGACAGCCAGGTAAATCTGCATGACCTGATCCTCTACGGGCATCGGCTGATATTGCGGCTGAACGAGCATCCGCATCGTCCGTTCACCGCGGTCGATCTGGGCCTTCGTGTTCTTATCAAGGTCGGACCCGAACTGGGCGAATGCGGCCAGTTCGCGATACTGAGCCAGATCCAGACGCAGCGTACCGGCGATTTTTTTCATGGCTTTAATCTGCGCGGAGCCGCCGACACGGGATACGGAAAGCCCGACGTTAATGGCCGGCCGTACGCCGGAGTTGAATAATTCCGTTTCCAGGAAAATCTGTCCGTCCGTAATTGAAATTACATTCGTAGGGATATAGGCGGAAACGTCACCTGCCAACGTTTCGATGATCGGCAGGGCCGTAATGGAGCCGCCGCCCAATTCGTCGGAAAGCTTGGCGGCGCGTTCCAGCAGCCGGGAATGTAAATAGAATACGTCGCCGGGGTACGCTTCGCGTCCGGGCGGGCGGCGCAGGAGCAGGGACATGGCGCGGTACGCCTGCGCGTGTTTGGACAGGTCATCGTACACGCAAAGAACATCTTTACCCTGTTCCATGAAATATTCACCCATGGAAACGCCTGCATACGGGGCCAGGTACTGCAGCGGCGCACCGTCGGCAGCGGTTGCGGCGACAACGATAGTATATGCCATGGCGCCGTGTTCTTCCAGGATACGGACAACGCGCGACACAGTGGACGCTTTCTGACCGATGGCAACATATACGCAAATTACGCCGCTGTCTTTCTGATTGATGATCGTATCGATGGCGATAGCCGTTTTGCCGGTACCGCGGTCCCCGATGATCAACTCGCGTTGGCCGCGGCCGATAGGGACCATCGAGTCGATAGCTTTAATACCGGTCTGCAAAGGCACCTTTACAGGCTGGCGGTCGGCGATACCCGGCGCTTTGACTTCGATAAGGCGGGATTCTGTCGTACGTATTTCCCCCTTGCCGTCAATCGGTATACCCAGAGGATTGACGACACGGCCGACCATGGCATCGCCGACGGGCACACGCATAACGCGGCCGGTACGACGGACCGTATCGCCTTCTTTGATCAAATCGTCTTCACCGAGCAATACGGCGCCGACATTGTCTTCTTCCAAGTTTAAGGCTAAGCCATATACACCGTGAGGCAATTCCAATAATTCCCCGGACATGGCCTTATCCAAACCGTAAATATGGGCAATACCGTCCCCTACTTCCAGGACCGTGCCAACATCGTCCACATTCGTTTCGACATGGTAGTCTTCGATTTGTTTTCTGATTATAGCCGTAATTTCTTCAGGCTTAATATTCATTTCTAATCCGTCACCTCGTTTGCTGCACTGCCTTGTAATAAGGAGTGTTCCATATTGCGGATTTGTCGCTTCAGGCTGCCGTCGATTACTTGGTCGCCGATACGGATGACCACGCCACCGAGAATAGTCGGATCAATATAATACAACGGTTCGATCTTTTTACCTGTCAGCTCTTCCAGTTTAGCGACAAGCGTATGTTCTTCTTCTGCCGTCAACGGCTTGATGAGACGTATCTTTGCCACTTCGATATTTTGAGCGGCCCGGGCCAGATCAATGAAACAATCGACGGCTTCCGTCATCGCCCCTTCTCTGCGGCGATCCACCATAACGTAGAGAAATTGGCAGACAACAGGCGCAACGGCGCCGGAAAAGATTTGTTCGAGCGTTTCTTTCTTGACCCCGTCGGTTATGAGAGGATTGCTTAGGAATTTACGAAGATCTTCATTTTCCCGAAGGACTTCACGAACGGTCTTCATATCCTTGACCATCGTTTCAAGTGAATTCGTCTTCCCGGCAATATCGAACATGGCCTGGCTGTATTTTCTGTATACGGATTCCGGTATCATATGTATCTACCTGGCGAGCTGCTTCGCATCCATGCGTTCCATACACTCTTTGATGAGTTTGGAATTCATGTCCGTATTCATATTTTTTTCAAGTAATTTTTCTGCCACAGCCAGAGACAGGGAAACTACTTCTTTTCTCATTTCACGAACGGCCGCTTCACGCTCGCTGACCATTTCGGCATGGGCCATTTCCTTTTCACGGGCTATTTGTTGACGGATGGCTTCAAGCTGCACCCGGCCTTCCGCTTCAGCCTGTTTGACAGCTTTGTCTATAATGGCTTGCGCTTCCGTCCGGGCCGTCTGCAGCTGTTTCTCATAATCGGCCTTCAGCCGTTCCGCAGCCAGACGCGATTGCTCTGCACCGTTTAAGTCGGACGAAATTTTATTTCTCCGTTCTTCCAGAACCTTCAACATCGGTTTATACGCGAATTTTGCCAAAACGGCAACCAGAATAAAGAAGTTGAGGAATTGGAAAAGCAACGTACCGTTTATACTGATCAATAGTATTCCCTCCCCGTTAACGTAAGTTTACTTCCTTATTCCTAATTAGAGCAGGCTTATGAACGGATTGGCAAATACCAAAACGATAGCGATAACGGCCGCGATGATAGGGATAGATTCGATCAGGCCGATAGAAATCAACATGTTGGTGAGAAGTTTACCGCCCATTTCCGGCTGACGCGCCGTACCTTCCAGCATCTTAGATGCCGCGTTGCCGTCCGCGAGCGCCGCGCCCAAAGCGGCCAAACCGATACAAAAGCAAGCACTGAATGCGGATACTGCCAAAACAATTGCCTTTTCCATAAGTAAAAACCTCCTAATATAAAAACAGTGTAAGTTAGTGTGACCCGCGGAATGACGGAGCCAGGTAAGACGTTGTCAAAATCGTAAAAATAAAGGCCTGAATCAATCCGATAACCAGGCTGAACACGAGCCAGATCACCGGCACTCCGAACGGAACCAGTTCGTAAAGGACTTCCATCAGAATTTCACCGGCCAGGATGTTTCCGAAAAGACGGAAAGACAATGTCAGCGGCTTTGTAAATTCTTCCATAATGTTAATGGGTAAGAACAGGGCGAAAGGCTGAAAGAAATGTTTGAAATAATTGCCCGCGCCTTGATTGCGGATGTAAAGCACATGCGTCAAAAACGATGCGACCAACGCCAAAGCGACAGTTGTATTCAAATCGTTCGTCGGGGACGAAAGCACGCCCGGATTCGGTAATAACCCGAACTCATTGGCAAAGAAAATAAACAGGAACATCGTCAACAGGACGGACGTAACCTGACCGTATTTGGGCCCCAGATTCTCCTTGAACTGGTCCAGCAAGGCCTCTACGATCATTTCCATACCGTTCTGCAATCCGCTCGGCACCATGGAACGCCCCCGCGTGGCGAGAAGGGTGACGACGATGACAATCGCGGCTACTATCCAAGTCATGATAAGCGTATCAAGATTAACATTCAAGCCTAACAACCGGACAACCGTATGATGCCCCGCGTGTAACTCCATAAGCTGCACCTCCCTTCTTACTTAGTATGTCGTAAAGCACTGACAAGGGTTTCTCCGAAAATCAGTATCCTGTACATCATGACGCCCGCCACGAACGGCAAAATTCTGATTTGCGGAAATTGCAGTACGACAATCAGCACCAGCGCGATAAAAAACAGGCGAACGGCTGCTCCTCCCCGAATGAACAGGAGCGCTCGTTCAGGAGCCATTTTTGAAGATTTCGCCAGGCGATTGCTGAGCATGATAAAGTAAAGCAGGTTAACCAGATTGCCGATGAGCCATCCGGACAGGTATATGCTGTAACCGCTTACGGCTATAACAACCGTGCCGGCAAGAGCCATAACGAGGAGTCGAACTATTGTATGCTTTACATAGGCAACAAATTCTTCCATCGCGTGCCTTTCTCTTCCCGACTACTTGATCTTTTCGTCCAGATTTCCGGCCTTTCTGTAAAGGGACCAGAACCCTGTAACGGCGCCTAACAGGGAAAACCCTATCAATCCGAAAGGATTGGTTTCAAAACAGGAGTCTATAAAGCGGCCGATCAGGACGCCGGCGAAGATATTCACAAAAAGCGTCAGCCCCAACGATCCGGCCGCGGCAACAAGCTGCAGCGCGGTCATCGTATTATTTCCGTTCCGGGTCCTGTCTTTTTGATCCTTACCTTCACGCATAGTTTCCCGAACTCCTATCAGGCGATTGCAGCAGAACAAGGTGCTTTTCCCTTGTTATTTCCCATGTCTGCGGGAAATTATACTACGATTTTATTCTACTCTTTCCCTATTGAAATTGCAATAAAATAAGCGGCCGCCCAAATTAAATAAATATAAAAAAGGGCTCTTTTGCAAATGTTGGGGTGTAACTAACCAACAAGCTTTTCTCGG